>Ga0307507_10000942_pt1 | contig 64872 bp, 74 predicted proteins | sample 7_EM_MG_FD_207223 | JGI IMG/M metagenome (GOLD analysis project Ga0307507, IMG submission 207223) | Populus trichocarpa ectomycorrhiza microbial communities from riparian zone in the Pacific Northwest, United States - 7_EM | ecosystem: Host-associated > Plants > Roots > Unclassified | place...
AGCACCCTACCTGGACGCAGACACCCCCCCCCCCCCCAATCAGTTCTGGAGACCCTTGCTCTCTCATGAATTTTACTCTCGGGAAGTCATTCAGCTTACAGAAGTCGCTCAGAATCTTCCCTTTAGCCTTCTTACTTTGTGCTGCAAGCAATTGATTGGTCCTCCGCCTACTAGGAAGATACCACTGATAATCATACTTTGTCACTCGCTAATTGATTGAGTTCGAATGTTGGAAACCACAGTGTAATGGCCGCACTCCGAGGCCGCACTGGTACAAGTATGCACTAGCCAAAGGACGCGCAAGCTATGAAAACGTTTCTCACCCCAATCTTTCTTTCCTTCCTGTTCTTTCTCTCTCTTCACCTTTCTTCCTTTTCACAACTTTTCTCAAGTCTTTCCTGGCTATCGATTTATCACAATCAATCATGATCTTCAACCCCGCTTAATACAAACTTTATCTCTCCACTCAAGCCGTTCCACTCCGCTGCGTAAAACCCTCACCATTGATCATTACCTCTGCATCGAATATTTTCAACATCGAATAGTGAGTTTAAATAGCCCCTGACACCATGTAATACAATGCGATACGAGATAGTACAGTAAAGCACCTAAAGTGAACCTAGTAGAGGCCGGTAGCTAAGCTAGATGGCAATAGTTAATAAACAAGATGCACAGAAAACTTGGGAATTCAAACCAAAGCATAGGAATAGAGGAAAGTGGGACTAGGGAATAGGAGTCCAGGAGGAGCGCCGGGTTCAACAGTGATCTACTCACCGATTGCACGAGGAGCTCTGTCTTATTGTACTCCACAGCAGCAATTTGTGTATACCGCAAGGTACCTTACTATCAAATATTGCATCTAGGCCAAGCGCTCATTGTTAAACGCTGCTTCCACTTCAGGCATTAGCCTCATTAAGATGTATGGAGAAACACAGAAGGGGTGGCTTATTCGCCAGTAGTTTTGGCGTAGGGGCCTCTATCCCATCAGGTTTTTTTTTCCTTTTAACTGCATCCGCAAAAAGCAATGGCTCTAACTCACGGCAACAGGCAGCTTGGGACCAGCAACCAATTTTCCTTATTACCTACTCCCGCGCAAAATAAGCTATTGTGCAACGAACCTCAGATCTTGGTCACCGGTATCCAACACGCCAAACGTGAGGAAGCGTAGCGTGTCAGTCCAACTCAAAGACCAGTCGAAATATCGGTGTCATTAGAGTCCAGATGCGGCAGCTCGCTTAATCACTATTACGGTTGCCACTGAGGTTACTTGTCTGTCTATCAATGACCGACTTAGCGCCAATCCGCCCTGACTGTTTTGTTGCCCTAGCAACCCGGTGTTGATGCTGAGCAACGGTTGGACAGTTCAAACTCCAAGGTTTCTTTGGCTTCACCTCCGCGTCTCCTTCTTCACTTCTTAACCCCTAATATTTTCAACCACAACCCACCAGACCTCGCCCCAGATCGCTTTGTGTTTTAGACTCTGTCCAAGATTTATTCTGGAGCGAGTGGGTAACTTCCCATCCCTTCTACCGTTCTCTCGTTTTCCCCCTCAGCTCCCTAGTGCTTCGTCCACATTCGAAGCCACAAGTACACCTAAACACGAGAATCCAGATGGCTGCTTCGCAAAAATCGGCACTATCTCCAATGGACCCAAATCTCCCTACCCGGCCTCTAGTCAGGAAGCGATCGGCGAGAGCCACCAACCCGTCCCCTCTACGAAAGCAGTCTGACTATCAACTTGTTGCACCTCTGAAAATTACACCGACTACTGCCTCGGGACCTCCACCAGCTCCCTCCAGCACCGCAAACCAGAAACGGTCAGGTGACCCGAAAACCCCTAAGGTCGCCGCAAAAGACCGAAAGAAAAAATTATTGTGTGCCACCCCACCACAGGTTCTGCAGGATACGAGGGGACGAGCGGAGTATGACCGTGGAAGACAACTTGGTGAGGGTGGGTTTGCAAGGTGTTTCCTAGTACAGAACAAGGAAGGCGAACTATTCGCGGCAAAAACCGTCGCGAAGAAGAGTCTGCAAAACCAGAGAATGAAAGCCAAGGTTTGTTCATATTTCCCCCATCGGAAAATGTTTATTAACGATCAATAGTTCTTCGGAGAGATTCAAGTTCATAAGACAATGGTTCACCCGAACGTCGTCAAGTTTGTTGAGTGTTTCGAAGATTGTGACAACATCTACATGATTTTGGAACTGTGCCCGAATAAGTCATTAATGGATATGCTGCGAGCCCGTAAACGTTTTACTGAACCCGAAACAAGGTTCTTCTTATTACAACTCTTAGGCGCATTGAAATATATGCATGGAAAGAAAGTTATTCATCGCGATCTTAAACTTGGGAATATATTTTTGGATGCAGACATGAACATCAAAATCGGTGACTTTGGGCTTGCAGCTCTGCTCGTCAACGAAAACGATCGCAAGAGGACGATATGCGGGACACCAAATTACATTGCTCCAGAGGTTTTGTTTGGTAGTGGAAAAGAAGGGCAAGGGCACAGTTTTGAGGTTGACCTCTGGGGAGTTGGCGTTATAATGTGAGTTTCTTGCAAAAAGGTATCTCCGAGCATCGCTAACTGTACATAGGTATGCCATGCTCGTCGGGAAGCCTCCTTTCCAAGCCGGGGATGTAAACGTTATCTATCAGTAAGTGTCTGACCTAGACCAGAGTGGAATGAAAACCGCATCACTAACGGCAAGTAGAAAAATTCGTCATAATACTTTTAGCTGGCCTGAGGAGGTACCCGTTAGTTCAGCAGCAAAACACCTAGTTCACTCGATCCTAAATCATGATCCCGATGCTAGGCCTACACTGGACGATATTGCCGACCATTATTTCTTCAAGTCCGGTTTTTTTCCGAGATCGATTCCAGTCAGCGCTGGCAAACAACCACCAGTGTGGAGAGGCGCTAGCGGACAAGGCGTGGGAGCTGTTAGCACAAACAGACAGGATTGGATAAAGAACTATGAAGAGGTTGCTCGCGAATGTGGTATTGGTATCCGTTCAGATGGAAGGCCTGTTAGTGCTGTTGGAGATCATGCAGGTGAGAGCATGGAGCTTCTAACTCTTCCGCCCTCCAGGCCGGCATCGGTGTTGTCTACTCGTGATGAAAATCAGCAATTTGCAGTTGAGAAGCAAACTGTGAAAATAAAACCCGAAGACGAAGCGAAGAAACAGAAGCAAACAGATGCTTATATTCTACCAGAAGCCTTAAGTCCACGAGATAGTCATGCTAGGATGCGGGGTGCCAATGCGCTAAAAGGGAAGGCATCCAGATTGTGGGGCCCCACAAGAGGAACTGGGCTTATCAGTGCTGGACTAATGCCGGCGAGACAAGCACCGGGACTACCCGCTCCACAAGTAACTAAAGTCACTGAAGTGGAAGAAGAATCCGATGATGATTTCGAAGACCAGGAGGAGGAAAAACCGATAGCGAAGCCATCCGCTCAACGTCTGAAGGCTCAACCAATACGAAGGAGCACTGTTGTCACTTCCCCAGTTGTCAGGAAGAGTGTATTTCCTCCCCGTAACCAAGCTGTGAAGTCATACGCTGCGGAGTTGCGAGCTGCGGGTCAACCAGAAGCCCATGAGCAACCTGCAAGAGCACCACCTACTGCAATTGCCCTCAAATCTCAAGGAAGACTGCAGAGCCGACCATCACGACCTACTTCTTCAGCATCGGCTAAGCTACAATGCGAACTTCCACCATCATCGCAAGAGCCTGTAATTTCAGCGCGGTCCTCATCGCAGCAGTCCTCGCAACCCTCTTCACAACCTTCTTCACAGCCTTCCGAAGGCCCAATCATTCCGTTTGGTCCCAACTTGAGTTCTAAGATTGGAGTCTCTATTCGTTCAACTGCTACATCCACAGTACTCTCATCATTGCGACCTTTCATTAACAGCCTTGAGGCATTTGCCAACTCGAGGCTTCATACTCTATCTCCGACACCAGCTGCTACTATCGCAGCAGTGAAGTCCTCTCGCAGAGGTGAATCCAATAAACATGTTTTCATCACAAAATGGGTAGATTACACCAATAAATACGGGGTGGCATACATTCTCACGGACGGTACTTGTACGGCAATGTTCAATGATAATACTTCATTCGTGGTTGACAACATCGGTGGTGAACGGGTCGAATTCATTACTCAATCCTATGCCAGTGATTCTTCGCAGGATACTGTATATCGAAGGCTTCAGACAAAGATGGAGGTCCTCAACGAGAAGAAGAGGACCAGCAAAGGACTCGCCAGGAAGATGCAAATGTGGAAGAGATTCAAAAACTATATGAAGACAGACTTGGAGACTGTTGAACAATGGAGTGTGGAAAGGGATTCTGTGATCAGGGAGCCAACCGTTGGTGGTGATGATCGTGGAATGCTATTCGTTACCCATTATACAAGGCTGAAGAGATGCGCACTCTTCCGCTTCTCTGACGGATCCTTCCAGGTTTGTTACTCAAATGAGCTAATATTTGCATCAGGCTAACATTTCGACACCTAGCTAAACTTTATTGATCATACAAAGCTCATCGTCTCTTCCGGTGGCCGAACAATCCGTATGATTACCAAGGCACACGAACTCATTGTTATGTCCCTAGAAGATACCCACCAAGAAGTCTTCATCTCAAAGAATAGGGCACTCCTAGATTTCGGCGTCAGGGAAAAGCTAAATTACTTGGCCGATATACTGAAGCTCTGGGCAGCTGAAGGAAAGTTCCCAAGAAACTACGATGTTAAAGAGGAGACTGGGATCACAGTTCTAGGGGAATAAATTAGATTTATGTTTTTCTCTTTCTTTCTATTCCTTCTACTTTTGCTATTTCTTTGTTCATCCGTTTGGCGTTGGTTCAGAGTATGGGTACATTTCTTGTTTTGTCTTTCTCCCTCTTGGACGTTCAATGTTTCCGTCTTCCCGCCGTAAGGGAACACTTGGAAGTGTACTGTTATCATGACTGTCAAGTTTTTTTGGGCTTTTTTCCTTCTTTACGAAACTGCGTCTGTAAAACATATCGATAATTGAGTGTGCACATATCATTCCCCCGTCATGAGACAAGTCGATGAGGCAGAAGGCATGTAAGTCAGAACATGTCATTTCTTCATTTGTTCAAAAAAAGGCCCGTTATCGTGTTGTAACAAGGTATGAACATGGAGTCTGTTACATTGTGTGAATAAGACTCCAGAACGGGTAACAAATCCACAACTACGCTTGGGCTAAGAAAGAGGGCTGATTTGCTGTAAATTGTGAGCCCCTAGCACTGAGATATGGTCTATTTGAATCTCTCCTACTCTCAACATTACTATTTACTATAACTACTGCCATGAACCCCGTTCAATAATTAAGACCCTATCTCTATGTGCGTTCCGAGGGTTCCTTAATTTTATTGAGATCCTGGAGGCCTCCCGCCCCAGGAGAGATGCAGCCCACTTTTACAGGTATCACTGGTAAGCGAACGTTTGATACTGGTGGCTCACCTAGCCACGCTTCTATAGAGCGGGTCAATCTCACCACCTGCTGTGGAATATTGGTGACGAAATGAACAGATTATTCCGAGGGTATTACCTTAGGAGCTCAAAGGTAAGGGAATTCGAGTGATTGTGCATGAAGTGTAGGTTATTGGGTGGCACCAGCCCCCCCACTGCCGGCACTGCACCCCGACCCCAGTGAGGAATATTGCGGCGACGGGCTCGCCGTGGCTAGTTATGGGGGTGGTTATGGGGAATTTTTTGTTTGTTTGTTTTTTTTTTTTCGCTTTTTCTGTATGAATTTAGAGACATTCATCCTATCTAGTACTAGCCTATGATTCTACTTGGTTATATGGATAGGGTGATGTTGAAGAGGAAGAAGAATTTTTTTCAGCCCTCTTCACCGTAGCCACGAGGAACCTAGTCGGCTGACGGGCATGGGTATCCGGTGGGCGAAAAGGGAAAACGTCAAAGTTGGATAATAAAACAAAAAAAGTACGAGTGATCATGATCCCTGTTTGTCACCCACTCGTCGCCCGGTATCTGGCCAGCTGTGTTGAGGCCACAGAGGGAGGAATTAAGCTTTGTTTCTATGTTCGCCTCTTTCCTCTTTTTCCCTTTCCTCTGCCCATATAGTGTAGTCTTCCATCCTTTTTTTAATCCCTCTAAAGGCCGTTTTGAAACGGAAGGAAAAGGGCCATTTGGGGAAACGGAACGGAACCATTGTATCCCAACAGGCCCTAAGCGTTCGAAGGGGGGTTCATAACGCGAGCCACAAGACCGTTGATTTTTACCGCTAACCCCCCCCCCCTTCATGCCAACACCACCAGAGAGGGAGGGAACGTGACATGTGGCCAACAAGAATATGACTAATGTTTATTGAAAGTAGAGGAAAGACCTACGGTATGATATTTCATAGATGTGGGAATTACTTGTAGATACCGGTACTGTCCTGCTCGAATACAGTACTAGTACTATGGTTGGGATCGAAAAAAACAAAAAAACAAATCGGGATTGGGGTACCAGTACGGTAGTGCATCACTGCGGGACCGAGCTGGGGCCCGATTGCCGGTACGATACTTTGTGGAACTCGGCGAGCAGTTCGGAATGAGAGGGGCCCGATGAGCACTGATTGGGCGGTCGACTACGGTAGGATAATTCCATTGTTCGGCTCTTCGCAGGGCAAATCCGTGAGGCTTGAATACCGTACCGCTAGCTTGGCGCGCTAACCGTATTCGGCTCCCGGACTTTTTACGTATCATACTATTAGGCGCAAAAACACTTTGCGCTCAAGAGAAAGAGGGTGCCTCTCTCTCACCTCCCCCAAAACCCTGACTGTCAACACCTCCCGTCATCATCCCACCTCCCACTAATCCTTCAAAACACTCAACATCCTTTCTCTCCCCCCCCAAATTATCCTTAGTGAGCGACTCGCTACTTCTTCCGAGTTGAATCAGTATCGCGCTTTTCCTGGATCCGCAGTGTTTGCTCGGGAGATTCCCACGGGAACGCGAAAGGGATCCCCCTGTCTACCACCCATTTCTTGTCCATCTTTTTGTCCAAGAGGTGCGCTCCTTTTGCGCGGTCTATCTGGCCTTGCTGAATTTGTTTGTATCATTCAAGATATCCTCCGTGTTTCCTGGCTAACTCCGCAAAGACAAAATTTCATCGCGGTCAAGTACAGTAACATCATAGGCTTTCTCCATCATGTCTGGAAAAGACAGTTGGAACCCATCCCATCCCCCTCCTCCCCCAGATCAACAGAAACAATCACCCAGCAGCGGACCTCAGGGACCTCCTCCATTACAACAACATAGATTACCGCCATACCAGTGAGTTTCTCCTTGATCTGGTACAGATGAAGACATTTTCCCGGCAAGAGCCGCTGACCTTCGCGAACTGCAGGAACGGTCCAGGACAGCAGGCTCAGGGCGGTCCAGTCCTACCCCCACCCCCTCTAAACCCGTCAGGATGTAAGTTGATTGAAGATTGGAAACAACAAACTTCAACCTGCGTGCGTGATTTAGGATCTCAGTTCTGATTTCGATGCATTAGCTACGTTTTACCACCCACCCTCTCAACCGCTTCCGCTCCCCGCCCTTTCTACTTCTCATCCGCCATATCCTCTACCCGGTATTTCCGGCGCGCCCCCACACGGCCCCTCCGCTTCTGTCCCCGGAAGCAACACTGGCCCTCCACAGCAACGTGAGGCTCCCCAGGGTCTTCCGCCCGGTCCTGCCCAGCCGGCCCAACAAGGTATGGCCCAATCTCAACGACCAGGTCTACAAAACTCGGATCAAAATCCCCAGCGGCCACCAAATATTATGCAAACTTCTCCGGCTGCTGGCCAAACACAAATGCCACTTTTAACCGCGCAGGGACCCCACCCATCCCAGCAACAACCCCAACAGCAGCAGCAGCAAGGGCCTGTGGGGACTGTTCACCACCACCCGATGTCCAGTTTGCCTGTCGGGCATCCCCAGCAGCCCGATTCTCGGCCCCCCCAACACCAGCCCAGCAGCAACTCTGTAAGTCAAGCCCAGAGCCAAGCTCAACAGGCCGCGGCCTCCGCGATGCCCCCATCCGCAGCCGGACCCGGCAGTGGGCCTGGGGGCCCCATTTTAAATGTAGGAGGCCCCCTACCAACCGCCCCTCCTTCCCGTCCCCTCCCCTTTGATATCTTGCCTTCCACTGCGGAGCGAGATTTCGATAGTCGCAGAGCCTCTTCTTCTTTAGGTTTTCAGGGTGCTCATGGTCATTTGAATGTAAAGGATGCCTTATCCTACCTGGATCAAGTAAAGTTTCAATTCCAGGATCAACCGGATGTATACAACAAGTTTCTGGATATTATGAAGGACTTCAAGAGTCAGGCGTAAGTTTCAAGCCTTCTACCTACCAAAGTCAGCGGAAACTAAACTTGAATGCCCGTACGGGTTCTAGAATTGATACACCTGGGGTTATCGATCGAGTTTCGACGTTATTCAGCGGTCATCCGAGCCTGATCCAAGGATTTAATACTTTCCTCCCCCCCGGATACAGAATTGAATGCTCTCAGGATCCACGAGATACCAAAATCACGGTCACGACTCCCTCGGGAATTCACCACGCTGCTTCAGGTGGCGAGGTATCAATTGGAGGTGATAGGAGTGGAATGCAATTGAACACTGCTCCATTGGGTGTTGCTGTAAGTAGTGCCAACGGTCCCGGACAAGGTCAGCACTCAATATTCTATGAACAACAGGTTAGTAGATGGGACCCGGCATATGGGCATGGGCATGGGCTATATGGTCCTCAAGGTGGGGCGGGCGGACCACAGCAGTCCCAACCCCCCCAACAACAATCAGAACCTCTGTCTGCCCACCATTTGCAGCAACAGCTCGCGCAAGCCCAAGTGGCGCAGCAACAGGCGCAGCATCAGGCCAGTGTACAACAGGGTGTAAACCAATTGCAATCCGCTGCAGCTCATACCAATGGCTCCGGTGTGAAGGGGCCCGTTGGGCTCGTGGTTGGAGGTCCCGGAACCCCTACAGCTGGAGCTAATGACCCTAAGTCTGGAAAAGGCCCAGTAGAATTCAATCATGCAATTAGCTATGTGAATAAGATCAAAGTAGGTGGAGATGGCCAATCAATCATGTGTACCAGTCTTGCTCACTGTTTGCTTCTAGAATCGGTTCGCGCAGCAGCCAGAAATCTACAAGAACTTTCTGGAAATTCTCCAGACTTACCAACGGGAATCAAAGCCGATACAAGATGTTTATTCCCAAGTTACTCAATTGTTCCATTCAGCCCCGGACCTCCTAGAAGACTTTAAGCAATTTCTTCCTGAATCCGCTGCTCAGGCTCGCGCGGCTGCGGCAGCGAAAGCTGCTGCTGATGAGGCAGCTGGTCATACCGGACATATAGGACCGAATGGGCCTCCTGGGTCTGGTGGGGCACCTAGTGCATCAAGGCTGCCTCCGGTGGGAAATTTCCCGCCCCCCCCTAGCGTTGGAAAGGAGAACAAGAAGAAACGCGGCGCCCAAGGACTTGGTGCTGTCCAGGAACCTAAGGCCGAAAATAACGGAGCGAATGGCACCTCGAGTGCATTAAGAGGTAGCAAGGTATGTGATCCTGATACAGCTATTCTACGGCAATTTCATAGTTGGCAAGAATTAACATCATTTGGCAGAGGCATAAGGTCGGCCACCCTGCCAAACCATCTGTCGCTGAACAACTTGTCGCTGTCTCGCCGACATTAATTCCCTTTCACCCCGAGCCTCTTGGACCGCAGCCACAGCCTATGGCGACCACTGAGGAGCTTGCGTTCTTTGATCGCGTTAAGAAGTTTATCGGAAACAAGCAAACGTACAACGAGTTCCTCAAGCTTCTAAATCTTTTCTCCCACGACTTAATTGCGAAAGATATGCTTGTTGATAAGGTATCTAACTTCATTAGTGGTAATAAGGAGCTTATGGACTGGTTTAAGAGATTTGTTGGCTACGATGGGAAAGCAGATGACTTAATCGACAACGCTCCTAGCACAGTCAATAAGGTTAGGTTGAACCTTTGTCGCGGGCTTGGCCCCAGCTATAGGTTGTTGCCGAAACTAGTAAGTGCTTTACACTCCCTACTTGTAGGATTTATCCGGCTAAATACATTTCAACCTCCAGGAAGCCCAAAAACCTTGCAGTGGTAGGGATGAGATGTGCTGGGAAGTCCTCAATGATCAATGGGCCTCTCACCCAACATGGGCTTCTGAGGATTCTGGGTTCGTTGCGCATAAGAAGAATCAGTATGAAGACATTCTTCACAGAATAGAAGAAGAGCGCCATGACTATGACTTCAATATCGAAGCCAATTCAAGGACTATACAGCTTCTTGAACCAATTGCTCAACGAATAGCAAATATGACGCCAGAAGAGAAGGCAAATTTCCGCTTAGTCCCCGGCTTAGGTGGACAAAGCAAAACAATTTATCAACGGATCATCAAAAAGGTCTACGACAAGGAAAAGGGGCTGGAGGTGATCGAAATGCTCCATAACAATCCAGTCGTAACTGTACCGATTGTATTGAAACGCCTTAAGTCAAAAGAAGAGGAGTGGAAGGCTGCCCAGAGGGAGTGGCAGAGAGTATGGCGTGATCAGACGGGCAAGGTGTTTTGGAAGAGTTTGGACCATCAGGGTATCACGGTTAAGGCCAACGATAAGAAAGCTTTCAGTATGAAGGCGTTGGTGAATGAGATTCAGGCGAAGTACAAGTCACAGGATGTCAGACGCCAGAGCTCTACAACTCCTATAGTCGAGCATCAGTTCATGTACACGTTCAAAGACTTTGGCATTATCCTTGATGCTAGCCGTCTTTTAGCTGTTTCATTAGAACACACCAGCACTTTTAGTGCCAACGATCGCGAAAAGATCGACTATTTCATCAAATCCTTTATCCCGCTGTTTTTCGGTATGAACTCAAGAGATGTTGAGGATACCGTCAACAGCATCGCGCGTAAGTCGCCCGACGATGACGGTGATGAAGGGTCACCCGCAACTGGAGAAAGTTCAACTCGAGCGGGGCGCCGCAGCAGACAGGATGACTTGCTCAAAGACGTTCTCAAGCGCGGCACCGGCAAGAATGGAAAGAGCTCCAGGAAAGATAAGGAAGGAAGTGTCGCTTCTAGGGGAAGCAAGGAGTCTACTCCGGAGGTGAACCAAAACGACAGCGACATTGAGATGGCCCTCGATGGGCCACCAGAACGACCCATCAAGGAGGAGCAGCATTGGATATCGAGGCCTACAAAGCACCTCCCAGATATGAAACCCGGCACTCCAGTATCCCATGCTGACGAACCATCGCTTCCTGTCAAGAGAACGTTGTTCACTTTATACGCGAATACAACTATATATTGTTTCTTCCGTACGTTCCAGATACTTTGCAAACGTCTGTCAGACATCAAAGCCTGTGAAGAGGAGATCCGCAACGACGTTGCCATTCGAAGACAGCAGAAGGCAGCCCACGATTTGCACTTGCTGGGCTCTAGTAGTGTCCCTGGTTCCTCCAAAATGGAAGAGCTTTTCAGTGATACAAGCCCGAACGCGAATTACTATTCACAAGTCCTTGATCACTGCGAAAAGTTTATCGAAGCCGAACTCGACTCAAATGCGTTTGAGGAAGGGCTTAGATCTGTCTACATACAGAAGGGATGGCAGCTTTACACGATCGACAAGCTTTTGTTAGCCATTTTGAGATTCATCCAGCTTATCGTACCAAATGACTCTAAAGAGAAGAGTTCCGATAAGGGTGGAAACGCCGATATCATCAGACTGTTTAAGTGTGATAGGGAACGCAGAGAGTTCACCAAAGAACGTGGCGAATACCAGGAGCTGATCAGTTATCGGAGAAGTATTGAGAAGATGCTCGCGCCTGAAGACAGCGTTTATCGAATTGACTGGGTGAGGAAAAATATATGTACTCCATCCGACCGATTTGTTGCTAATAATCGAACAGAACGAGGAAAATAAGGAAGCGACCATCCGATATGTTCCAAGAAACGAGATGACAATTGCCAACGAACTCGATAAAGACGAGCGTTGGAATTATTACATCCAGACATACATGATGTGTGCACCGACAGAGGGCATTCCATTGGGAAGATGTGATAAAGTATTCTTGACAAGGAATAGGCCTTCCGAAGATGACCTACCGGAAGATGGCTCCCCCCGCGAGATGATTGGCAGCTCAGCAGCAGATGGCTTCTGCAACGAGGAGAACATGGAGATACGGATATGTGTGAACACATACCGCTTGTTCTTCGCGCCGAATACCGAAGACTTTATGGTCCAGAGGAGGTCCCAGCGGCTTGCCGGGGAGAGCAAGATGCAGGCTGTTTCGGGAAAACGGATTAATAAGTGGCACGACTTCCTGAACAACGCTCCATGGATGCAGAGCATGTCCCAGGAGGAGATCGAGAGGAAGAAAGCGGAATGGGAAGTTGCTAAGGCGAACGGACAGCCCACGGACGTCGTGATGGGAGGTGCTTGACCTGAGGTATATCAGAATATCACATTGGCGGTGGTTGATCGGACTTGCTTGTTATATTTCTATTCTCTTTATTCTCATTATTTTTTCCTTTGCTATTCTTATCACAGCGCAAGAAAAAATTCGGGTTTTCATTGGCCGCAGCGGCGATGGCGGGTACGGTACTTGGGTATAGCGTGGGAGGCTTTTATTTTCCGGGATTCCAACTTTTTTACGGGTTTATCATGCTTTCTTGCTTGCTTTTTGTTTTCATCAGTTGCTGCTTTACTTTTTTTACCAAATGTTTCACATCTCTTTCTTTTCTTTTCTTCCCCATGTGTCAACTTTGTCTTCTCTCTTTGACGACTGCTGCTGTTCGTTTTTGCCCCGGGGACGAAAGGTGCTCTACCGCATCGCCTCACTAGTCTACGGCGAGCACATGACTCACCAACCTAACCCAGTCTAGCCACTTTCCGAAGACAGCGAAAACGGCAACAAAAAAAAGAAATAAACCTCCCTCCCCTCTTCCTCCTCTTTTCCTCCCAGAAAATAATGTGTCTTTTCCTTTCTTCTTTTTTTCCCCCTCGCTTGTTTTTTTCTTTTTTTTTCTTCTTCTCTTCCTCCCTCCGCGGCACTTGCTTTCACCGGTACTTTGAGTTTGGGCTCCATTATTGAAGCTCTCTCCCCTTTTCTTTTCCCCCTTCTTTTTTCACCTGTACTGTATATTAGAACTATGGTAGTTTTTTTTCCAGAAAGGATCGTGCTGGCCTGATGTGATGTGACTTATGTTGTCTGGGCGCCACATTCTAAGGTAGACTGCTGAAGGAAAGCCCGAATGGAGGGTTATCCACAGCACCATGCATAGATAGACAGACAGACAGATAATGCAATATCTCAGAGCCGAGGTCGAGAGGATATGCAGTAATTAACATCTTGTTTTATACTGGTTATACCAACCCGGTTTCTGCCAGTAAGTCAGTGTTTATCAGAGAATTGAAGTCTCCCAATACGGCGGGGTGGATGTACAGTAGCTATTGATACCATATTAAGCGCAAGATTGCATGTATGTATGTATGTATGTATATATGTATGTGTGTGTGTGTGTATGTACTGTATGTAGGTATGTTGTTGACTCAAGCTGGTATAAACACCAAGCTCCACCTATCTATCTATCTACCTATTTGTCTATCTATCAATGGATAAACGCCGTATCCGAAATTACCGCTTGTAACCTACCGTAGAGTACTGTACCGTGCTCTGTCGTATGGTGAGGTGTGCTAGATCGGTATCGTACTAGTATTGTATTGTGCATTATAGGTAAGGGTAGCTCAAGATATCAGTCGAAAGAGCAAGAAAAGTGCGCCCTTCAAGGCACTGAAGTGTAGGTTGTGATTACACGCCGCGATCCTGAACTTGGTGTCCTAGTGTACTTTATTGTGCTGTGCTATTCTTCAAGGTACTTGTACTTAGGAACTTGCTTACCGTGGGTCAGCAGCCCTTCGATACTCGGTGTTTACAGTGTTTTTCATTTTTCTCAAAGATTTTCAGTGCTGAGTTTTTTTTTTTTTTTTTTTGCTAACTATGATACAAACTTTATTCCTTGTAACTATGGTTGTTTAGGGAAGCAAGCTGAGCCTCCATGATAATAGCGGTTAGCTGGTGTCGCCCAGGATTGTTGGGGGTTGGAGGGCTTTTGGGGAAGTACCGGTACCGGTACTTAAGAGAATAGCACCTGTACAAGTACGATACAGTACCGTGCTGTGCTAATGCACTAACCTTTAACCAAAACCTGATACACCAAAAGTCGATCTCGAAACCATTGTTACGGTAGTCAGCCTATGAAATACGGTAATAAACCTAACCTTGACTTCATCTTTTATCCCTCCTCCTCCTTCTCCCCCTCCTACCCATACGGTACCCGTCCTTACTCTCCCATATCATACAACTATTCCCCTCCCCCCATTACACCATATCGTACGGTACTTGGGAAATATTCACACCTGGCTGTACGGCAAATCTATCTTTAAACCCCATACACACACACACATCACGTCCAGGCATTAGACGGAAGAGAGAAAGAACGAAAGAAATTTTGATACAAATAATTAGCAGTACATACATATCGTAATGTAGTATCACAATAGCGGTTATGCATAATGAATATTGTCCGGAGCTTACCTTCCCTTACTAGTATTATATTATTATACCGGCCCGGTACCATCTCTTCCTTCCCCCCGTTCTTTTTTTTTTCTTTTTTTTTCTTTTTTCTTTTTTTTTCCTCCAATTATAATCCGGTGGTGGTGGTGGTGGTAGTTAGTGGTGGGGGTCTTTAAGTTAACAAAAAATCGATAAAAGATCCAGTAAGGGAGCTTGGAAAAACAAGACAAAATATGAACAAAAGTGGACCCGGGGAGAAAGAAGAAGAAGAAGGTGGGCGGGGATGGAGAGTGAAAATGAAAAAAAAAAAAATGAAAAAAAGAAGGAAGCACAAAATGCATGATGAACTGGATGGAAACTCCATCTCACTCACTCACTCACTCACTCACTCATTCCCATCCAATGAATCTACGATAGATGAGGCAAGCTCAAGAATTGTTTCCCTAAATATCATGGTATACAAGTACCGGTTCCCACATAGGAAAGTTATGTCTTTCACTCACTCACTCACTCACTCACTCACTCATCAAAGATCGAGGCCAAATCAAACAATTCGCCTTACACCTATGGTAAGTTAAGTTATGATACAACAACAGCTCCAACAAACGATCCCACAGTAACAATCCCAGAGCCTCTCTCTCCCCTACCATACCCCACCCACACACACCACACATTTCATCTAAGTCAACTGTAAATCTGGGCCCTCACCATGCACGACGTGGCCATACCATAACATACCATGTTACCGGTATCGTGCAGCATATAATAAATAATTTCCTAGCGGCGACCTACCTAATACCTACCTACCTACCTACCTGCTTACCTGCACCTCGGCCAATTCAAAACGCTTATTATTATTATTATTATTATTATTACTATCATAGTTGTGCTTTTTTTGTAAAGGGGATTTTTTATTATTATATACTCGATGCCCTGATGCATGCTTGTACAAGTATTTGTATTATATCTCCGGGAGAGTGGGGGAGGGGGAGGAGTGTTCAGAATGGGAATTATGATAGGATTTGCTGTTTATTTACACGGTGCCCCCTAGAATACCGTAGTAGCTATCAGAGAAAAGTTAGAACGGTGATCTGCCAAGATTGGTACAGATGGGTTAACACCCCTCTCTCTCCCTCCAGCCCTGCCGTCAAGTTAGTCCCCACACATCATCCGTAGTTCTTCTGTTGCACTAACTTAAGGGTTTTTCCTAAGCACTACCTTTTTCTTTCCTTTTTTTTTTTTTCAAACTATGGTGCTTGAGCTCTAGACTTTCTCTTATGCTAAAAATTAAAATCAAAGATGTTACATATATTCAAAGCATAAGATATGTGGTAAAGTAGCATTGTTTACATATTTTACTGGAATTCTCAAGCTTACTACAATAAGAACTTGGATAATTATGCCCTGTACTAAGGTGTTTAGATTTTTGGTTTCTTGATGATAAGAGAGTGTAAATAAGCCTATTAGAACTGACCACCTTAGCACTAGCTTCTGAAAATAGTAAAAAAAATGAAATAGTGCTAGGCCAGGCTTATCAGCACACAATCAACTTCAACATATGAGAATAAGGCTTAGCTATTCAAGTACCTATTTAAAACAAATGACAACTCAATTTATCATGGTTAATAAAAGCTTGTAGCAATACTTTGGCTGTAAAAAGATGCCTCTCATGTTATACTATGATTTGTATCCAAATAATTCCTTATATACGAGCTGGAATTCACCCCATTGTTGTACTTGTAATTAAATATAAAGAGGCTCTCAAAAGCCATAGTAGCTGAGATACTGAGCTTAAAGAATAATGATATTACAAATCATGTGCTCAATATTGAAGCTGGTATCATAGTAAAGTTGGTGTAATTGAACCCTGAGGATTGAGAGGGGCCGGTCAGATGCCTCCATAGTGTATATTTCTACTGCGCTTATATTCAATATCATAGCACTGTGTGGTACCTACATGTGACTACTGCTCCTGTGTCATATGCCAGTTAGTTGTGAATACAGTAACCAAACCGAGTTATGAACATTGTGCGTATTGCCATAGTTCATAATATACAATTATTGTTCAGTTCACTTGCCGTATGGAGGGAAGGAGAAGAAAAAAAGTTTTGCTGCCCTCCTCTCTGCAGGAATTGCGAAACAACTTCCACCCCTCACACTCACACTCACACCCACACTCACACTCCTTCGTCCGACCCTCCACGCCCTGCAGTCCAACCATCCAACGGCAAGAGGGCGTCCTTAACACAACCCTAAAAAAAGAAAATAACAGAGATAGGAAAGTGGAAGCAAGGAAGGAAAGGAAAGAAGGGGAAAAAAGGGGAGGATAATATTTTCCACTTTTTTTATTTTATTTTAAAAAAAAAGGGTTAGACAGAGAGAAAGTGCAAAGAAAGGGAAAGGGAAAGAAGGAGGGAAAAAAAAAAGAGCAAATTTCCAACTATCGCATGTCTCTCACTAATCCGTCAAATCTCGATAAATTTGAAAATAGTAACGGCTGCAAACACGATGGCCAAGGATCCGCCGTCCCTCGTTGTGCGGCGGAAGAAGAAGGAGTTCACAGGGACAAGTTCAGGAAAGTCGATTCGAAGGAGAAGTGATTGGCTCTACCGACGGCTATCCTGCGAGTAGGAACTCTGCCTGTACCCTTCCCCACACCGCACACCCCGACTCGACCAATTCCCCACCCTCGTCCTCGTTAGCTCCCTCGCCTGTTCGGCCAGTTGCGCATGTTCTCCACTACTCCTCCACTCTCATTCCTTCTCCAAAAGCGGACGCTACGATAACTTCCGATCCAAGAATGTCCTCGTCGCATTTTGACGGCGGGTCTCAGGGAAGGTGTGGCGGGGGTGAGAGCGGTATCGCCGGCGGTCGGGATCGCTGGGTTTCTTCGTTCACCACTCAGAGGTCTCAGCGGGAGTCCAGCTCTCTCTCCTCTACTAATCCCCCGCTATCCCTATTCCATATGGATTACTGCAGTAGTCAATCAAATGCAGCCTCAAGCCACAACTGCGATTCCAATTCCCATCAAGACTATCACCAGCATCAACACCAGAACCAGCAGCAACGGCAGCAACAGCAACAGCAGTGGCAACAAATTGACCTGTCAACTGGGCGAGACCTTTCCGAAACGGAAATTCTGCCAGCCGCTTCCACACGGGACCCTCCAGCTTCTGGCGATGATCACCACCACCATCGCCGCCATTGCAGTGATGTCTCTGCACAACAGCAGGGCATTGCATCCACTGCCGTGGCTGACCAAGATTACCTTCCCTTCGAGTCAATACCGAGTAGCTGGAACAAGAGTAGCCCATCCCCTGCTCCGTCCTTCGGATCTTCTTTCAGCAGTACTTCTAGCTCCAACCTTTCTTCTGCAACCGAATTCGGCGGCGCCCCAATTACTTCCGAGGACCTAGACGGCTTAACTTGTGCGAACAAACACCTGTCTTCCCCCCTTGAACACATCAAGAGCTCCCCGGTCCAGGAGGATAGCGAGGAAGATCCTGACGGAGGCGTTGACGTGGATCTACTCGACAGCGACATGGAGTCCATTGAGCTTACCCGTTCGCCTCTACCGTTGCCGCCAACCCTACATGTGCCGAATCCTATCGATGAGGACGAGGAGGACTTCTCGCCGAGTAACCTCGTTACCAGGCCTCCATCCCCTGTTGGCGGAGGAGCCGCTTTCCTGGATTTCTTTTCTTCTTCTTCTTCTTCTTCTTCTTCTTCTTCTTCTTCCTCCTCAACCGATCTATCCACCTTTGAGGGCCCTGCGGATAACGGATCTGAAAACGCCAATGACGACGAAGCCCCGGACGACGACGACCCTGTCTTTCTGATGCAGCTGGACCCTCCGCTGGAGGAGTTCGGTTCTGTGCAAGATCATTCGCCGTCGCCAGCTGTTATCTACTCTGATAATTACGTGCACTCTGGGGCTTTCGGCGTTCATGGGTCTGTGATGGATCCGCTGTCCGAGATACTGGTTACGAGGAGCTTCGAAGGACAGCAAGAGGGGTCTACCATGGGAGATGAAGCTTTGGAGTCAGAAGCTAGCCAAACGCCGGGCTGGAACGAGAGTATGCCATCTCAGTCTCCCCAAACTCCTCCAACAGTAGCAGCGGCTGTATCTCCTTCGTCATTCGCTACTCCTGTGACGGCGTCAGGGGGGGTTCCAGCGGCTGCTGGTGTTGGAGAAGTCTTCCCCACATCACATTCATCACCTCCATCCCCTCCCCCTCCTATAGTTCATGATGACCTTGACTTCTCCACATACTACACACTCACACCCACACCTCCCCCTCCCCTTTCCCCTTCGCCCACTCCTTCCGCTATTGAATTCCCGCTCCCTTTCTCCGCAACATACCTATCCCTTCCACCCGTCGTTCTGGACGGCGGGATATTCATTGAAGATGAAGAAATTGAGGGCGTAACTGATCACACGTTTGAACAAAACCTGCCCCTTGAAGACATTGAAAACTACAACTACGATTTTGCAAAGTTTTGCCAGCACGCCTACTACCGGTATAGGATGAACTCGGCACGTTATCAGAAATTATCGGTAGCAGCTGCAGATGTCAAGAAACTACCGCGACCGAGAGAGATTACGAGACGAGATGTTGAGAGGGATGGTTGCGATATTCAGGCGATTCCTTGGCAGAAATTAGGGATCACGGTCGATCTCGCCAGGGGCATCCGACGCAAGGAATATATTAATTACAAGAATGAGAAGGATGTTGAACCTGAGCGCCCGGTAAGTCGTTCGTCCTCTCTATCTTTTTCTTTTTTTCTTTTTCTTTTTTCCTTTTTCCTTTTTCCTTTTTCCTTCCCGATCTTGCGAGGGAGAGGTGGGGCTTCGCATGGCAAGTGAGTGCTTCCGGCAGACGTCGGATGTAATGCTTTGGCTTAGAAGCAGATCTACAGGTACTTTAATCGAACATCGTACCTGCACATAGCCCCCACAAGCCCGTCCCACCCTGCACTTTGCTCTCTTTTAGTTTTTTGGGGTTTCACTCACGATACCGGTATACTGATTGGGATTAACAGCCTAGCATACCGGCAAATCGCCAGTTTTATAAATTTCGAAGGATGGACACGGAGCAGAAGCCTCGCCTGATACACTTCCAGCTGCGCAATCTGCTAGGAGTGGTGTCTAGAGGCGATGTTTTCTACGCCGGCAATGCAAAGGTTCTGCGGACAAATCCGCTAACAGGATCGACGGTGACTACGATGGATCTGTCCTGCTCGGATTCCTGGAGCGAGAACCAAATCCGAATATCGACACTGAGTGCTTGCACCGGTCAGTCTGGTGTAGTGATCGCAGGCTGCTTTCATGGAGAATACGCTATGAAACCGCTCTTTGCTCAGGCATCCGCAAAACCCATCACGGGGGTCGTGACGAAGAATCAAAGTGGTATAACAAACCATGTTCAGATTGTCCGGAACAGACACAACAACACACCAAATGCCGTCTTTTCGTCAAACGACTATCATGTGCGTGTCCTTGACTGTGAGACTCTAGCTTTCAACGCTCAACACAAATACGACTGGCCGGTGAACTGTAGCGTCATGAGCCCGGACTCCCGTCTGCGGGTTGTGGTAGGGGATCACACAGACGTACTCATCTGCGACGCTGAGCGCGGGAGCACACAGTTCGTCCTCCCGGGACATAGAGACTACGGTTTCGCTGCGGCCTGGAGCGACGACGGGTACACTATTGCCACTGGGAACCAGGACGAAACCGTGCGTATCTGGGATGCCAGAAAACTGAATGAAACTATAAAGGTACTCCCTGCGAAAATGGCTGGTGTAAGAGCCCTACGCTTCTCCCCGCTCGGATACGGCGGCAAGAGAGTCCTTGCAATGGCGGAGCCCGCCGACATTGTGCAGATCGTGGATGCAACGTCCTGGGACTCTATGCAACAATTGGAATTCTGGGGCGAGGTTGGAGGAATCGAGTTCGCGCCTACCGGGGAAGAATTTTTCATTGCTAACGCGGATAAGTGCGTTGGGGGTCTTATGGAGTTTGAGAGGTGTAAGGGGCGAGCTTACTACCAGGAGTATCCGGAGGGCAATACCGGTAGGGAAGTACTTAGCTGGGAAGATGCTATGGATGAGGAGGAGGAGGGAGACATGAATGAATCCGGGAGGAGAGGTAAAGGGAGGTACTACGCTTCGAGGAAGTATCGAAGGTTGGGGTATGGGATGGGAGAGGGAGTATTTGTTTGAGTTGAGCACTTTCGATTTCTTCTACTTTCCTTATCCATCTGTTGAGCCTTTTTTTTTCTTCTTCATTCTAGCGGTTCATTGCGAGTTACATAATATCTGACGGGTCGAACAGCGGATGGGAAGCATCGGAGGGGTGCAGTGTCTGTTCTTTCACCCTGTCTCTCTATCTATCTGTATGTCTGTCTCTGTACTCCTCTTTCTCTCCCTTCCCTCACCTTTCCAACAAACATATTCACCCCCATCCCCCCCACCCTACCTTATTCCAGCCTAGTTATACAGGCGCGATATGTAATAACTACTACCTCCTCCTTCCCTCTTTTCCCTTCCTTCCCTTCCTTCCTTTCCTTCTTTCCATCTTCGTCATCACCATCATCGGTCAGCACTGGGAGGCTATCTGCTTTTATCATCATAACGTTTGTCGCGAGTCATGATTGTCTCTTCTTCCTTCCTCCTCTTATTTCTTGGTTTTTGTACCGTCTACCTGCGTACGTTACGTTACGCTGCGCTACACTGCTCGTCATTGCGTGGAAAGTTGGCCTTTTGCTTTTTTGTTTTTGTTTTTGTTTTTGTTTTTTGGAGGGCTGGCGTATTTGTTGCTGTGGTTGGTATGTTGGTATTCTGTCAAGTATGGGAGTGAATGAAATGATGAAAAGTTGCCATGTGGGAAAGGAGGGGGGGGGGGGAGGGGGGTAATTCGTTCGCTAGGGCTTAGTTAGGTGCTAATAGTTGCTCTGAAGAAAAGGAGTATTGTCAGCTACGCTCGGCACATATATGGTACTTGCTCTGGCGCCCTTGCTTTGCCCTGGATCCCCCAAATGTGGGGAAAGGGAGGCTTCTAACATGTGCGTTTGCGGGATATAGATTTAATTTACCATATCGTATCTGCCCAATCCTCGAAAGCAGCAAGAACGAGCCCAAGAGTAAAGCAGTAGACAGTATCTACAATAAGCACCACTTTTACCCCACGGATCCAAAAAAAAAAACCTTGTTTAGCCAATCATTCCCACTACGACGGTCTACACCACGCTACTGTTTCAACATAGTAGCGCGCCCATCAACCATACAGGCCAAAGAGTGAGAATTTATGACGCATCGACGTATCACACAGTATACGAGTACCGGTACAGCATCTCACGCACTGCAGGTCTTTAGAACACCATAGTCGAGTTCGAGAGTATAATATTATTTATTATAGATTTATCTATCAACTAACGCATGTAGATTAATATAGTTATGATAATATTTATACTCACTCAACTCACCCGACGAGACACTTTTTTTTTTCTTTTCTTTTTTTCCCACACCACAAACCGAATTATCGTTGTAAATAATGTTCTCGTCGTGACCTTATATACAAGTATGAACAATCTTGGCCGGGCAAAACTTCCAACTATATATTATAATACTACTGTAGCTGATTTTTGTGAATATATTGACTAGAGTTAGGATGTATTATTTTCCTTCCACCCCTTTTATCATTCTCTAGTTTTACCTACCTACCTACCTACCTACCTATTCCGCATACTATTTCAAAGAGACTTCGCTTTGGTTATTCTTACCGGTGGTGTTCTGGAGTATATATATATATTGTCCGCTCGTGCACACATGTATCAACTGGATACGTACTGTACTTGCGGTAGGAATTCTACTGGTGGGGGAGAAGGGTGGGGGGGGGGGAAGGAACAGTAATTCGATATATTTTATCATAGCTAAGATAGCCCTAGCATCTAGCTAGCGTACAACAAAGCGTAGGTTGGTTGGTGGTGGTGGTGGTGGTGTTGTGGCGTTGTGTTCACCGGTTATAGAGTATAGGCAGGAAGTTACCTTTGATTCACCACCACCACCACCTGCCACTAACACAACCAAACGATACCATCAAATGTGTGCACAACAACATTATATATAAATTCCTTAACCCACCGTCTATTCCCCTAAAGCCTACCCAGCCAACCCAGCTATAATGCATGCATACGAAAAACAAAACCATAAGCCAAACCCGCCCAAACTCCCCCACCCCACCACCAACCAGCCAACTAAGCCCAACGCAACCTAAACCAAATCATCCTCCTCCCCCTCCAAGTCCAAACACCCAAAACAAAAGCCACGCCCACAGCATTTATGCACCTTCTCTGCCGCTCCGGCCTCCGCACTCTCCCTATTAACAATAATTCCCTTCTTCTGGCGTAGACTACCCCTCTCAGCAGGACTACTTCCACCACTACTGAGTTCGTCGTCGCCCTCTCCACCACCAAACTTCAAAAAGCTCCTCCCAGATAACTTTTGTCGTTTCTTGGCATCGGTAGTCCAGCCAATAGTAGCACTAGCGGTTGACGAGCTACGCTTTCGTTTCGGTGGCGCCGGTGTCAGGAACGGCCGTGGCTTTCTTATCGTAGTGCTAGTAGGAAGGGGCCGGGTAGTGATGGTGTTGGTCGTAGCGGCAGCGGTGGTAGATACCGAGCGCCTTTTTCTCTTGGCTTCGTTTTTGGTAGTGGCGGTGGCAGGTGTGAGTTGGGGTTTGGGTGTGAGCTTGGGTTCGAGTGGGAGGGTGAGAGGTAAGCGCATTTCTGAGCTAGGGAATTTAGCGGGCGTGCCATCCGGATGCTCGTCGTTCCAGATCGGGGAGTAGAAGGGGTCTGAAGCGGGGGGTGGAGGGGCCCAAGGGTTCGTATTCGATGCCGGAGTCCTCGGCGGGAGAGGGGTTTTAGCGATAGCAGATACTGATGGGGTGGCAGCTTTTGGTTTTGATTTTTGGTTAGGCGTTTTTATCGTAGTGGTAGTGGAGGATGTTGGGGTGCTGGTGGTGATGATATCCGGCGATTCTTGCCGTTTGGGGTGTTGCTGCTTTGCTGTCGGTCTTGGAATGCTCGCGATGCTGGTGGTAGGGGATGGTAACTTCTTGGCTTTGCCTTGGTGCTTGATGTTCCGTGTCGGTGTGGCGGTCGGTGTAGCGGTCGCTATAGTCGTGCTGATAGTATCCGGCGTACGATCCAATGACCCTAGTCCCGGGCTCGCCCCCTCAGCATTGCCCCTCCATTTCTGCTTTGGTGTATCTGATGCCCCTGCAGATGCCATCCTAGGACTAACTAAGCCGACAACCATAACCTTCTTCTTCCCTTTCCCCCCCTTCGCTAACGGCTTTCCCCGCCCAGCATGTGTCGGTGTATCAGCATCGATATCCCCTTCTAACGAACCCACAACAGAGACGGGCATCGGCAGACAAGGCGACGAGTCTACAATCCCACCGCCACCACGGCCAGAAGTAAACACACCCCTCAACTTTAGCACCTCATTCCATAACTCCATCCGTTTGCTAAACGAAGAAATGCCCAACTACCCCATCCATCCACATGTCAGCCTTCCAAGTTCAAAGAATCAGAAACAAAGAGGGGGAAAAGCTCACAATCCCTTTCAAGTCATCAAACCTCAACCTCTCGAGCAAATACCCCCCCGTAACCCCACTGCCCACCACCCGCTCTCGCAAGTCCACCACCTCATCTGGCGAAAGTTCAATCAGCGCACACATCCACTCTGAGACGTCTCCCACGAGCCAATCTTTCGGATCCGCAGCCTTCGCCTTCGGCAACGGAAGAGGTAAAGGCACTATCTCAGGAGGACTCGATCGTGGTGTCTTCGCCGGCGTGACAATACTAGCACCAAACGGTTTTGAAAAAATCCCCCCCTTCCCGTCGCCGCCGCCACCGCAGCTCCGACAAAAGCTATCATCAAGCTCATCCCTATCTTTACACTCTAAACATTCCTCATCAATCCACTCCCCCTCTTCCCCCTGCGCGGCCTCCAAACCCACAATCTCCTCCCAATCAAACCCCTCCCTACCGCCGCCACCACCATCACCGCTCCGCAAACCTCTTAAATGCCCATTGTCAACAACCATCTCGCCGGTCAACGTATCAATCTCGTCCGCCACGCCGTCAAAGTCCCGCGAGTAGCGCTCGAATATGCTCTCCCAAGCGTCCTTGAGGCGAGATTGGCTAGCGAGGCGTTGGGTTGCTAGGTGTGCTTCTGCCGCCGCACGCTCTGCGGGGGTTAGCGGTGGGGGAGCGAGCGATTTTCTGCGGAGTTTGGGTTTACGGGGGAGTGGTGGTGGTGGTGGGGTGGGGTGTGCTGGTGGCATTTTTCTCCCTAGCTACGGTTGCCTAGATTGGCAGGGTTTGTTGTTTTGTGGTGGTGAGGTTTTTTGTTTGTTTATGTTTACTGTGGAAAGATAGCCAAGAGAGGTGTGTAGGACTAGCGTTGGCTGTGGAAGAGTTGGGAGCTGGAAAGTGGTGGTGGTGGTAAGGTGGTGGTAAGGTTTGATATAATTTTGTGCGACGCGTCGTTGCGTTCGGAGCTTTCATAACAGATCCCTTGACGAGCAACGTGCATCCCTTGCTTATCCTTATCAGAGGCGGAACTTACCTTAACGAGTCATGATCACTCACTCGGTGCTGGGAGATTTCTGCGGAGTTACCTTTTGTCGCAGCTTAGCAAGCCACTAGAGCTTTCACCACAACTACCCCTCAAACTAGACCTTCAACCCTCCAAACATCCAACAGCCAAATAAACCTATTGAAACCCAATTGAAACAAAAATCATCTAGAATCCTATCTATCATGATATTATCAGGCAAACCTAACTAAGCTAACTAACACCCCTAAAACTCCCAGACACAATGAGCAAACAAACAAAGGATAATAAAAATAGAAATAAAAATGGGAATGAAAATAAAAGCTCGTAATCAATGCAAGTGAAGCAATGGAGGCAACAATCGTCAGCGAAAAGAATGAGAAGGAAATAAACCTAATTTAACGATCATTAAAAAAATCAAAAAAAATCATAGGCGCGGTATAATACCCTCCTCTATACTTCCATACGCTATATCCTGTTCGTCCATTCAGTTGATTATAATCAATTAAAAGCAATGATAGGAAACTGAGAAACTGAAACATCTAGCCTAACTCAACCTGCCATAGAGTACCAGGGGATACAAGAGAGAAACATAGAGATAAGGAAAAAGTAAAAGTCGCTAGAGAATCAAAGTCAGCACACAACTCGATTATCCCCCTCGCCCTCATCTCCCTCCTCCATACCCTCTCTCTCGTGCTTCCTCTGCTCGTTAAGTGCCTTAAGTTTAACTCCCATAAACTCCATGGCATCACTAAGGCCCGCAAGCATTCTGTCGAGTTCATCCGTAACGCGCTGATCGTCGGCGTCTAAAGACATTACGGCCAGGTTTAGGGGCTCCATGGTCGGGAGCTCGGTTGCGTCGACGAGGGTAGGCTGCATTTGTTCACTGCGGGGGATACCCGAAACGCCGATCCCCTGCGTGGACGAGAAGGAGTGCTGCTGGGTGTGCGACGGGTAAGCCGGACGAGAAGGCGACGGTGGGAGCATTCCATTCGAGGCGCCGTTCCCATTGTGGTGAGGGTTGCTGGGAAGGTCGAGGTTCAGATGGTTCGGTTTGTTGGAATTGGCTTTGGTCGGGGGTTTCTGAAGGCCTCTGCCTGTGATATCCTGAGAACGGGATTTACCGTGAGGTGGAGCCGAGTCTGCGCTGCGGAGCTTCCCATGTGGCGGGTTATTGATAACAGGAAGGGGGGGTGCATTAGTCCCCGGACTATTTCCTTCACGAAGGGCTGCAATGTTAGGGGCGGATTTCGACGGGAGGTGATGAGATTTTAGCCCATTTTGCAGCATCAAGTTTTGCTGATAGATACGAGGAGGCGAAGATGGGGCAGAGGCTGCCGTGGAAGGTCTCCTAGGGGAAGCATCACGATTCTGGCCATCGGGGGTTGGCGACGGAGTCGATAGTCCGGTTGGGCGCAGAACCGAAGCTCCAGCAGAATCGGCCCTGTGAGGCCTCGTACGAGCCACTGGTATACGATCCGAAGAGGCCATCGGAAGAGGTGGTGGTGGTGGTGTTGGTGCGGAAGTTGGTGCGACTGGAGGTGCAGGTGGAGGAGGGGTAGCAGCTGCTGCGGCTGCCTTTGCTTGCGCTTGACGAATAATCTCTTCGTCAGAGGGCATAGAAGGCATGATGATTTGGCCGATAGGGCTGTTAGACCTATTATCGTGAAGACGCATCCCGTTACCGTCGAAGGAGGGTATAGATATCATGTTATTTTCCGGGGTTCCGGAACGAGTACTTGAACCACTCCTAAACTGTAAATCCGATGTTGGACCTAGGGCCCCATATCCTATCCTCTGACCATTTTGCTGCTGCTTTTGCTGTGCCTCCTCTTCAGGGCTCTGGAAAAGCCGGAAAAGCCCCTCTCCAGCTCTCTGCCGGGCAGCCTCAGAGATAGGTGGGCTCCTATACTGTGCCTTTAGAGTGGAAACATTAGAAGCCGAGCCAATCTCCTCCTGCATGAACCCTGCCACTCCCGAAAGTCTGGATTTTACGGTATCGAAATCCCACCCGGGTTCGCTAGCCAAAGTAGCGTTCAAGTGATCCATGTCGTTCTGCAGCGTAGCCTGCCACATAGAGTCTCGAACACCGCCTCTACTCGCCCAAGAATCATACCGAACAATAAGCTCTCTCATGACAGATGTAGGTAGCCTAGCGGCCTTCACTAGCTTAGAGCGCAAAAGTTCATCCACGGTAGCCCTCTCCTCCGGAACCTCATTCAAACACAAGGCCACAAACTCCCTTAGCTGATTCGACCAATTCCCACCCTCAAGCCTCGGAGGTGGAAGCCTCGGTATCATGTCGACGACCCTATTCGGCGGAATATTGAATAATGGAGGATTCTGCTTTGCCATCTCGATAATAGTAATTCCGAAGGACCAAATATCAATCTACAGCATCGAAGCGGAGTGAGATAAAAAAATCACTGAACAAGTGCGGAGGCAATCAAGCAAACAAACCCTCGAGTCATATAAACCACCCGACAATGCCTCGGGAGCCATCCACTGCGGTGTTCCAACAAAGGTGTTCCGCTTCCCATTCTTCCCGGCAATTTGGGCAGACACGCCAAAGTCGCACAACTGCACACGCCCATCCTGACCAACAAGGATATTCGCCGCTAACTCACATAATCAGCAGACCGCCTCTGGATTAACTCAATGGCAGAATCCATGGCCACAAAGATGAACGGTGCCAAAAGGGCGAACAAGACAAACCTTTGATATCCCTATGAATGATCCCCTGCTTGTGCAAATACCCCAATGCCGTCAATGTTTCCCGGATAATAATATTGATGTACTTCTCATCGACAGGCCCCGCTTTCATCTAACCCCCCTCTATATCAGCACACCTCCTCCCGAGCGGGCAAGAAGAAAAAAAACAAACCAAAGTGCGCACACTCCCCCCACTGCAAAAGTCCATGATGACCCACAACCTCGACCCGAGCAAATAACTCCCGTGAAATGCCGTAATATTCGGCGCATCACCGGCCTTCAACTGACTCAACAATCCAATCTCCTTCTGTATATCTTTGATCTCGTCATCGTGTTGGTCGAGGTCGAGGGACTTGACGGCAACAATCTGCTTCGTCTCATTGTGCATGCCTTTGAATACGCTGCCAAAACTACCCTTGCCAACGAGCTCGAGGACAGTGTATGGGACTTCGGGTGGGACGCCGAGCATTTCCTTGCGGACGGCTTTCTCGGAGTCTAGGCGGTCGTTAGCCATTGCAAACCGGGGAAGGAGGGGCATGTGTGGAGGGAAGCACTTTCGCGCACCCGGAGAGCTTTCTCGGGCGCTGAGATGGCTGACATCGCCATTTTTTTTATGGCGGTTTGGGTAGACCGGTGAGGAGTACCAGGCAGTAGAAGAAAACCAGAAACGCAAGGCTAGAATGTGAGGACAAACGCGGGAGACGGAGGGAAGTGATGGAGAAGAAAGAAGTATTAGAGGTAGCAATGGAGTGGTGGCGGCGGTGGTGGTAGTGGTAGCGGACTGCTCTCTAGAAGTAAACTCTCATAGTGCCCAGTTGGTTGGTTGGTTCCGGGTTCAAACGAAATTGGGGCTCTGCAGGCTGTCAGGCGGGAGGTCAAAGCTACCGCAGTTCGCACTTTGGAGAATCCCTGATGACGAGGGGTACGCTTCTTTGGGTATCACTAGGAACAGTACTAGTACTGGGGTACCGTTATTTACTCACGGTATAAAATACCCTATCAGCACCTATGATACAGTATGATACCGGTACCGCATCTGACTTGATTTATTTTATTTAATTGCCCTTGCGTATGTGGGTATCATACCCTGCCGGACCCATCCTTTCAAGCCAGTCTGAAGCCTTCGGTTTCTTACCCGCTGGAACGTCGCACGTGTTTAACGGATTAGCTCTACTCGAGTACGGAAACTCCCGAAGCTGTCTCATGGGATGGCCTGCAGAATGATATGATACCCACAGCCTATGATACAGGCTTCCTTTTCAATCAATCCTCCAGCTCCTGCCATGCACCAACTTTTTTTTCTCTCTTCTTCGGCTCCTGGATTTCATCGCCAGGGGTCAGGGCAGAAAACAGGACATCGAAGGGAAAAAAAGGAAAAAAAAAAAAGAGAAATAGAGAAGAAACAAAAACAGAAAAAAAACTACAATACAAAAACCCTTCCGGAATCTCAAGCTATGGTTACAGATAAAGGTAAGAAAGGGAAAAGAAAAAGAAAAAGAAGAAAGAAGAAAGAAGAAAGAAAAGAATCCCCAAGCCAGAAAAAAGGAAGAAAAACATACCGAAAGGTAAAACCTGAAAAAGGAAAGAAAACCTGAAATTACTTGGAGAAATGGAGCCAATTGAAAAGGGGCGAAAAGGTAGGATGAGGAGGGAAAGAAGAGAGCGAGAGAAGAGAAGAGAATGGAAGTATTTTGGGTATTTGGTTTTGGCTCTAGACCGTTAGTGAACGTACTGTATACTCCTGGGGAAAATGGGCAAGGCTGTAGAAAATTTCCGCTCGGTATAGTGGCGATAGGTGATGCTCAAGAAACTCTTTTAGTGCTAGACAAGACGGACGATTTGAATACTACCTTTTTTCTTGATTTTTTTCCCCTCAATAACCTTCATCATCGGAGTCGATAAAACCGTTCAGCTTTCGACTTCGTTTGATCTCCGCAATCTGAGATTCCCGGTGGAGTCAGTCAGTCCATTGTCCCCGGACATGTACAAGTGAGTAAACAGTTAGTGATCAAAATCTTACCTCCAACTCCGCCTGCCTCGCCAATAATATCTCGTCCTCACTCGGCACGCTCGGGTTCGCCTCCTTCCACTCTTTCCTAAACTTCACAGCCGCTTTATCCCACTCGGCAAGTTTTTTCTTAAACTCCGTAACGCTCGCGGCATTGCTCCTCTTGTTATTCTCCGTCTCATTCAGATACGGCCTTTTCTCGTCCTCCGGGGCATCCCTCCACATCTGGCCTAGGGCAGCGCGGACTTCATTCCTCGTGGCTTTCGCCTCGGGGTTGTTAGTCGCCTTCCGCCGAGCCTCGTCACACTTAGCTTTACAGATGAACCAGTGGTCCTTCTGGTATAACAGGAACGGATTGGCACCTGAGCGTCCTGGCTTCGTAGGTCGCTCGCCGAGTGCCTTGACAAGCGCTTGCTTCAGATGCTCCTCGTAGACCTCTAGACGTGCGGACTTGAGTTCACGGGCTTTCTCGATCACCGAGTCTTCTGCTTTGCGTTTGGATCCCGAGAGTGAGCTATACGAACCTTGGAACTTGGGCTTTGGTGGGATTAGTGGCGAGGGAACTTGTATTGGGCCTAGTATGGACCCTGCTATCTCGCCGGCAGCTTGAAGGCCGCTGATGTATGCCCCGTGAACAGTGGCTGGATATGCCCGACATGAAGCCTCGCCAGCAAAGTAGAGGGAGTTTCCTACCGGCTTGGCCATGATGTCGTAATCATCTGCTGTGGCTTCGGATCCAACGAATGAATAACTACCGCGAGAGTAGGGATCCTTCTGCCAACGGGTCACGATAGTCTCTGTGGGTAGTGGGACAGACTTGTCTGAGTACATTTTTGACAACGCAGTCGTCGCCTCATTAATCAATGTGTCATCAGATTCGAGCTCAGTTTGTGTGGCGGCATCCCCAGCCATCAAAGCCACTGGAAATAGTGCAGTTAGTAAAATGTCAGTATCCGAGTGATGGTACAAGAGAAATAGGGTATTTGATACCTAGAGTAGGTTTCCCGCTGGCTTTTGTGCAGTTCCAGAACATGTAGAAACGCCCTCTGTTAGATTCATAGCTCTCTTGTATTGAGGGATCGCCGAGAGGATCCCTCAGAAGACCAACCATATCGTTTTCTACATCCCAGAAAGGCACATCATAGACGAGAATGACCTTCCCTACGTATCAGTATTGTGGGGCAAAGAAACTGAACAAATTGGATTAAATTATATACCTTGTTCAGCAGGCCGTACCCTAATCGTTCAATAGCCCCGCTCTTCCAATCCGGAAGGGGTGGTTCAAATGTTACTGTCTCCGCCTTTAGCACCCCCAAGGGCACAGTGATAACCACTTTATCGGCGTCAAGAATCTCTCCATTCTCGCATTGGATCCGCGCACCGCCTTCTACTCCTTTACTAGGATTATACGAAATCTTTTTGACTACATGTCTAGTCCTAAGATCCAGCTTCCTGGGACTCAACCACAATCCTCTCGGAAGCTGTGTATAACCACCTAGCAACATAGCATGTGCCCCACTGAAATCATTCCCGTCATCCTGGTCCCAATGGCCAAGACTTAGCAAATCGACGTTAGCGGCATTAGCGTACTCTAAGTTTGCGTAATGCCAATTGATTAATCGAAGGTCCTGCGGCGAAATATCAATGATGTCCTGATACTGCCGAAGCACAGAATCCATCGTCTTACCCAGCGTCGGGTGCCGTGAATCCGAGCCATGGGGCTCCAAAATAATGGTTTCCTGTCCGGTGGTGCCGGGTTTAAGCTCCCATCCAAGTTTCCGTACCTGTTCCGCACCAGGGATTCTGGCACTTGAGCCAGTAGCTGTCGATGGCTTCCCGGTGAGTTTGTCGACACTGGCTGAAAATGTATTGTCTTGACTAGATGAGACGGGAGTTGGTGGACGCAAGTCACCCGCAGTCATCCCCTCAACCTTTGATATCATATCCCCACCCTCTCCAGCCGGGTCTTTGCCAGTGTCTATGAGTTCCCTATCTCCTTCCACTGTCCTCGGCTGTGGAGCTCTCTGCTTAAAAATGGATACCCGGTCCAGAATGTCATTGTAAAGTTTCTCAACCAACATGTCCCTATCCTTTGGGGCCAAGGTTCCATCGGAATCGTACAGAGATGAGTTGTCCTTAAGGCTATGATAATGCAATGCCAATTGACCACGGATCAAGACACCTAACGGATTGCCGTTATCGAATCCGGTTATGACTTGCGCCCCTAGATCTGCAGTTGCCCGCTTTCCCTCCGGTAAATTCGCTCCGGCCTGGTTTTTCAGTGGATGCGAGTATATTCTCCCACCCAGTCTTCCCCTCGCTTCTAGCACAATGACTTTAGGCATCCCCTCGCCTACGGGTAACCTGTCGCCAAACTGCGTAAACAAGCCTTCTAGTTGTCTAGCACATCCCAGCCCTGACATTCCAGCTCCTATGACAACGATAGTTTTCCTGCGCTTCGCATTGCCCACATTCGCTGGAATGGTGCTCGGAACTTCCACACACCCGAAATTGATATAGCCGCCCCTCACCAGAACCTCATACGCTACCTCAGCTACATCGAAAAACCGATAATCCTTCGCGCACCCCGCTGCTTCCTCTCTGGTAACGCTAACGAGCGGATTTCGTTGCCATAATCGTAAGATACCATTCCGTATGTGAATATATGTCGTGACTTGCAGATGATTGATGTGGTCTTTTAGGAGAACGTACTCATTCGGATGTAAAGCGTACGGTGGGAGTCTGCTAGCAATTGCTGCTTGAACACATTGTCTTGCGTACTCTTCCGCTGTCAGATCCTGTGGGATTGCTGTTTTGGGGCGGAAGTCGGCGCGGCCTTTAATTAGCGTACGGTCCGGCACAGTTCTTACTGTAGGGGTCGATAATGGTTTTGCAGACGCTGGTGCCGAATCAAGATCCATAGGGGTGGTAGTTTCGATATTCGATGACGGCGAAGATAAATTGGAGGACTCTGCCGAAGTGCCGTGACCTGGTATGATGGCTCGTGGTCGAGCAGTTATAATCGGTCGTGGCTGGTGCTGCTGTTGTAGCTGCTGTTGCTGAAGAAGTTGGTCCTGTGCCTGCTGCTGCTGCTGGGCTTGTTGAGCCTGTTGGACTGCATGGAGCTGTTGAGCTTGGAGGTGACGTTGTTGCTCTTGCTGTTGGGCTTGTTTTTGGGCCTGAAGAGCTTGCCATTGTACGTGAGCACGCTGGGCCATATCAGGGACCTGACCCAAATTTCCCTGCTGCTGCTGGGCCTGAGCTTGTTGTTGCTGGACATGATTCTTCTGGGCTTGAATAGCCTGCGACTGTGCATGAACACGCTGGACCATATCAGTGGGCTGACCCAAGTTTCCCTGTTGCTGTTCTAAAGCTCCCGCATCAACCTGTTGACCCCTCTGAAGCATGAGCTGTTGAGAATGGTTATACTGTTGCATGTGATTGAACAATTGCTGAAACTCGACATTGACATTCTCCCCTAAAGATAAAGCCTGTTGCCATTGCTCTGCCGTAGGTCCCTGAGTGTAGCCGCTACCAGGCCCTTGCACATAACCCTGCTGTGAGTAGTACTGCTGCTGAGCTTGTTGTTGCTGCTGGGCCGGATCATTCAGGTAGAATAAAGGGTCTACCATACCGTGCGCTGCTGCCGCCACAGCTGCTTGTTGGTGCGGACTGTAAGAAGCTTGTTGTTGAGCTGCTTGGGCATGCGCGGCGGTCGCAAGTGAATCCATACTCCCCATGTTCCCAAAGTAATTCGTGTTCGTACCAGCGCCATTGGGGTCCAAGGAGGTGGCGCCGTGCGAATTATGGTCGTCCGGTACTGAATCCGCCATGATTTTAGAGGAATTAGTTGAAGGAAACCTCTAGACCCCCCGTTCTTATCGGTGATAGTTCGCTGGTGTTGTTGCTCCCCTTCTTGGTGAATTATTTTTGTGTGAACTGGGGACTTCGGCTGTTGCTTAGGGTCTGGATGAATTTAGGATGGGTTCCCACTTTCGCTCAAGGTTCCGGAATTTATTTTTTAGGGTTAAAATTTGGCTGACCACAAGGCAGGCAACCACACGCGACGGACGCGAGAGGGCGGAAAAATAGGAAAATATGTATGAAAATGAAAGGTATCGATGGGAAACGAGTGGAAGGGATGTAGCCACCGATCGATACTTTTATAAAATCGAATTGGACCTTCTTTGGTTGTGACGATGGACAGGGTATGGTGCTTGGCTCCTGAGGATTTCGATGTTGTGGACAAATTGGTTGTTGGGTCTCTGGCCGAAGGATTTTACCAAGCCTAGCAGGAGCTTTCATGGTCGTCAGCCTCATCCAATCAGATCTGGTTGGGTTCGTTCATGATCCCGGCCTGTCAGCCATTGATGCCTGCGACAGACAACTTTCCTGTGAAGGTGCCGCACGATATACTCGAGTACCGGTACGGGCAATAACTTTGGCTTTCTTGGACCTGGGTTTGGATCATTGATGTGCAATTCCGGCGGGCTTCTGTACTTGTAGAGAAGGGGAAACAGCATCAAGAAAATATTACCACATAATAATATTGTAGGTGCAGAAGTCAGTACCACAGGCGCCTCCATCATCTTCTCCCTACATGATATCAGATTAAGCTGTTCACCCTCCATTCCACTTATCATTTCTCAACCTTCAGCCCTATGGCCTTCCTTCCCCCCACCACAAATGAAAAAAGTTACCGTAGCCCGGATTTGACCACAGAAAGGAAAAAAAGAAAAAGAAAAAAAGACCACTGTAAACTCTTGAATCTAATACCTACTATAAGATCACGGGAGCACGTGGCTACTAGGATATGGGACTGCGATCATACAGTCCGTAATTCTCTGGATATGATACTGGCGGGGGGGGGGGGACAAATGACAGTGGCCCTTCAAATGGTGTTGGGGCAATTTCCCTGATCAATCCAACATCGCAAGCGAGCATCGACCGTGATCTAACGATATTACGATAAACTTGGTCATTATTGAGGGTACCGGCGTCGTGTTTGAGCAAAACTATGGTTCGTGCTGCACTGTACAACTCGATCAACCACGCCGCTGCAATGCTGGTACACTCTCCGCAGCCGCATTCACTAGAGTATCAACCAGACTTCATAGCCCCGACCACATATCGTACTCGAATACAACAGAACGAAAAAATAAAATAAGAAAAATCAGATGCAGAAAGTATCAGATACAAGTTACGGGACAGCAGCAATATACACAACAAGAAAAGGAAAAGTATGGATTTGGATTAAACTCGGCTCACAATATCACTACGGTAGTCAATAGGAGCAGGGAGACCCGCGCGAGAAAATATAATAAAGGAAATCCATTGCATATAGCTCAAGAGAGTAGAAAAAGAAGGAGAGAAAACAAATGAGTTCACTTATTCCACTTTACATCTCAACCTGTTTCGTGGGAGAAAGAAAGATAAAAACATCAAGGCCATGTTTAAACGAATTAATGCCATAGACGTAGCCTCCAGGTTCGCCATTGACACAGATAAAGATCAACAGGAATTTTCGTAATCGTCGTCTTGTTTCATCCATTCTCGTTATTTCGTTGCCCAGACGCTACCACCAGATGCATCAAATCTCCGTTTTGGCGACAGGGAGAAGAGGAGAGCAAGGACGCTTTCCTACTGAGCATTCGTCTGAAAGTTCTTAGGTCGCCTAGCAGGGAGGATTCAGTAAACTGGGCAAATTAAAGACACAAGTGGTAGAACCTACTTGAATAGTAGGATGTGTGGCTCCGGAGCATGAATCTCGTAGTGTTGCCATCCCAAACTCTGAGTTATCCCAAGCCCTCTCCATTCCTCCTCGTGGAGGATCTTGAGAGTCCCTGTCTCCGTATCGAAATAATCTTTGGGAATTTGTTTCAGCATTTGCTTTGGTAGCATAACGTGCCTACAATCGCAGAGCAGTTAGCACGATCTCTGCGCACTAGTTGTATGGGAGGTTTTATTGATCGCATGAGCTCCAGGGGTAGCTACCTATACTCATATTGCTTATCGGAGTAACTAAACGCCCGGGGGAGGGGGGATTAGACGATAGCACTTTGTGTAGGACGGACTACGGACTCACCGATCAGAGTAGTGAATAAGGTCAACAAATTCATCTAAGCGGTCCCTCTCTTTGTCGGTCAACAAACGTGGGCGACGTTGACGGGCAGAAGTCTTCTCCATGGCTCTATTTCGGGGATATGGAAATGTTGAGAGAGAGAAGGGGGGAAAGATTGTCGCTCGGAAACTGCGGTGTTTGGTCGGTATGAGTGTGGGGGAGCGGCGAAACGGTGAGATTACGGTTTTTTGTTAGGGAGGGGGTGAAAGGGCGGAAAGGAGATAACAGAAAGGGAGCGAGAAGAGGGAGGGGTACAGTATTTAGGAAGAGGGACGGACCGAGACGCGTTGGTGTGATCCTAGGGCAAGCCTACCTTTCCACTTGAGCGAGAGGAAAAGTTTGCTTGGGGCGACTCCGCGTGTTGCTGTGGGTGGTACAGACTCTGTATTGTGTCGGTAGTCCGGACAATAGGGCAGGGGAGATACAGTGATGTGCTGCGAGAAAAGTGATTGTGTCTGTTGAGCTTGTGGTTGCTGTTGATCAGGGCTTGAAGCACCAGTACCGTAAATTTACTGGTATGGAGGATTGGATTGGGAATCACTGGTGAAATTGAAAAAAAAAGATAAAAAAATGGCGTGGCGCACTGTGAAATCAAGAGAGGAGGATATCGTGGTCCACTGATCTCACCCGGGTATGAAAATAATACGGTACAGAGGCAAGCAATTTAGTCTTCGGAGGGAATATCGGCGAGGCGAGACAAGTGGCGGAGAAGGGTACAAGTACCGGTATGGAATACTACAGTACCGGTACAGTACTTGTAGTAGACTGCCGGTACTATTGGCACTATGATACAAGTACTAGTAGATTCTCGTTAATTACCAGCGCTGTAGCGAGAAGCGCCTGGGCGCCTGCAGACAGGGCAGCAGGAGGAACGGAGAACTGGGCAATTAGACTAAAATGCAACGGTATATCATACCAGTATCGTAGCAACTCTTTGTTTATTTTGTTCTAAAGAACACCATCGAAAGACGGATGGTAACCTAGGTATATACAGTAGTTTATTGGCAGAGTGGATTGCCTGCGACCTGAGCCCAAGCAGCACTCTAATTACCTTCTGCTGCTGTCAGCAAAGGGAAAACAACGTGAGCTGTGTTGCAGGCTTTTCATGTGGCTTGTGCAGTGTCGGCATTGTGGCTGGTAATACAATATCATTGTTGTTTCCAGACTTGGCGCCTGCCCAAGATCTGGGGTCTTGGGGAATCGTGCCGAGAGCGGCACTGTGGCTTTTCCCTGTCAAAGCGACCACGATCTCACCACCAGAGAAACCAAAACGGAGAGCCATACAGACTGTCGAATACCCTCGACTTCCAACCATAATTCCCTGGTAAATTATCGCAGTTTTTATACCTTCTTCACCTCCACCAGAACTTGGCCGTCATTGCCATATTTTCTCCCGCTCATCACAAGTCATTACTGGTGTAAAAAATAAAAAAATAAAACGAAAAGGAAAAAGAAAAAGAAAAAAAAAGCGCGCCTCACCAACCTTCTTCCAGTCGCGAATTTTCGGTCGCGTTTCTTCCTTGATATATATAACCCGACGAAACCTCGAACCACAGGATACCTTGTGAGATGGATAAGCGCAAGGTTTCGCAAGCATCGCCAACGCCGGATAGCGACGATCGAGCTCGGAAACGGCGCAAGCAATCGGTAAGTTTTCTCAACTCCATGCTTCTGGGGGATTCCCCATTTTTTTGGTGGGGTTCTTTCTTGAACATGCGGAACACTTTTGTTCGGGACTTGGGAGACGCGCGAAGGAAACAGAAGCTGCTTCTTTATTCCCCCCCGCGCCTTCACTTGTTTAGATCCCTGGACGAAGCTCAACTTATGCTCGACCTTTATTTTGACTGACGAATGCTCCCCATCCGATGCTTAGGGCCTAAATACTCCTGCAGCCGTCGCTCAAGCTCTATTTGACACTGTATGGAATCATAAGGAGAGGTACCATCCCGCACCATCGATCATTCACCCTTAGCTCTTCACCCTTTCTTAGACTATGCCTCCCCCCTTTATCGTCCCCACCCCACCCCCTGCGCCCTTCAAACAGACCCTATAGTCACTCTCCCCATTCCACAAATTTTTTTAGCCCTTTCTAATGCTTTCCTGTGCTTTATCTAACGGATCAGGAATCGCTTTATCCGCCAGCACTTCGAGGTGCTAGTGCCCCAGGTAGGCTCCTCGCTTCTCTACCATAACTCTAGCCAATGAGTCAATGTTAACCAACCCAAAAGGATGACTATCCCGATTATTACCAAAAAGTCGCAGAGCCCATCTCCTTGGCAGAAATACAGGTACGTAACCCACCCCAGCTAGCATTCTCCTTTCGTAGCCCCCCATACTTATTGTTTGATGCAATAGGCCAAGATCCATAGGAATGAATATGCTTCCTTAGCAGATGCAGAGGCAGATTTCTTATTGATGTGTCAGAATGCTGCTGGGTATAACAAACCCAAGAGTCAGGTCCATAGCGATTCCATGAGAATTAGAAATGTTGTAGAGGGGTTTATTGCCGAGCAGTCTAATCGGCATGTCAAGAAGGAAGACGAAACTCCTCAAACAAACCACGGCAGGCAAGTCTCGGGTAGGAACGCAAAGAATGATCTGGTGGTTTTACAACAGGCACAAAATGAGATTATTGATGAGTTGCTGACTTTTACCGATGAAAAGTGAGTCTATTAGTGCGGGATTTCTCCTTCTAAAATCCCCGTCCTTTTATTTATTCTTCCCCTTTGTTCTCTGCTTTGGGACCCAATCTTTTGCTTCCTAAAGTATGAGCGACTCCGTTTATATTGTCTTTCGCACAATTGTTTTCTCGCTGAGTTCCCTTTCACGAACCTGCTAACATTACTTTTTTGTTCTCGTTTACTAGGGGCGAGTCGGTTGCACATTTCTTTATCAACCTGCCAAGCAAAAAGCTTCATGGTGAATATTTTCGGGTAATCAAGCAACCGATCTCGCTCAACCTCATTAAAAAGAGGATAGCCCTTGGGGAATACCCTACATGGGCTGAATTCGAGTTAGCGGTCCACTTGATTCGTACAAATGCTGAAGAGTATAATGATGAGCAAAGTAGTATTGTGGAAGATGTCCGTAAATTAGACGTAAGTACACAATTCCACATTTGGGCCAGCAAAAAGGCTGACGCTTTTTCCGCCCATTGCCAGGCCCAATTCCACAAACTTCTAGGCGAGGCAAAGGCAAAAGTTGGGAATACGGAGGGTGGTGGAAGTGGTATCAGATTGCGTCTTAATGTACACCAAGCACAATCACCCCCACAAGAGCCAGCTCCTACTCCTCGAGGGCCGAGGATCAAACTTAATATTGGAAGCCGTCGGGAATCTGCGGTAGATAGTCCTTCTGTGGCTTCACAATCCTCACCTCCACCTTCGCAACGCGCACCGCGGGTCCCCAAAAAGCCTCCGGTCAATGGTCTGCGCGCGACACGTGCGGCACCAGTTGATGGGCCATCTCCGGGTCTTGAGTCCCCGGTCACCGCACAGACCAATGGCGCACGACCTGTTCGAGGTAGATCCAATGATTTGCCCAGCAAGCCTCCTCCCCAGGGATCAAAAAAGGAACCTACCCCCCCTACGCCGGTGACATCGCTCCCTCCGTTGGCTGCTCCGCGCGATCAGAAGGATCTATTAGTACTTCCCGCTTCCCAATCACCAAGGCCGGGTGCCGGAAATATGACTCCTTCAACTCAAAGCGGGAGATCAAGAAGCCCAGCAAATGATTCGATAACTCTGCGGGCTAGGTCCAATCCTCGGACACCACAGCCCCAGGCATCTTCACCGGCCCCAAATTTGGCAATGCCTCCTCCTCCACAACGGCATAGTGCTACTCCCGTGCCAAATGGACATTCCCCTGTCCCTCAGCTCAATGCTTCCACATCTGCACCTCCGGCTTTGCCGCAGCCAAAGCCTAATGCGGGGCCCGAGGAGCCAAGATACCGTCCTGACGGCAAAGGTATTCAATCTCGATTGCATGTACTGTCTCTAGATTTTTAGACTAACGCGCTATCCATAGACGCTAGTACTGCTATAATAAGTAGCGTACGTCTCGCTGCCGCCTTGAATGGCATCGATAGCAAGTTCAGCCAGGAGCTCTTGCCTGACGATCGAAAGTTGATGACACAATTTTCGATTCACCTTCCTCCGGAAGCCGTGGCCGTAGTCTTTACTCCCGTTTTGTCGACTGCAAATCTGCACAATAGGGCATACAAGCTAACTGTGGAGCTCAGAGTGAACAACACCACCCCCAAACTGCTAAACCCTAACCCCAGCCTGCAGAAAAAGAAAGAAGAACCCCCTTATGAGTTCCGCCCCAACCCCGGGAGTGTCAGCACCCTGGAATGCACACTCGTAACCACCGCCCAACGTCCCACAGTGAATGGCACTAGTAATGGTGTTAACGGGACGACTAATGGCACCGTCAACGGCGCTAATGGAGCGTTTGGAAATTGGGAAATGGAGAGGTTTAGAATCTTTTTCTCCTTTTTACCTGCCTAGATTTCCTTTCCCTTCAAATTTTCCTAATTTTCAATCTTATCCTCTTTTCCCACTGGAACTCGTTCCTCCCTAGCTGCCCTAGCACTCCCTTGATAGGGGCGGCGACCTTGTGACACTTTCTATTGCCATAGGCACCATGTGCCACTAATTTCCGATCTCCGGTTTACTCGGGGCCCTGGGTATTCTTTCCAAACATTATACTCTTAGAGGTCATGTTTTTTTCTGCCATTTTTTATTTTTTTCCCCCGTCTGCAGAGGCAGACGGATTATTCATGTCTTATCACTCGGCGGTCTCTATTTTATTTTTATTTTTACCCTTGTTTCTTCCTTATTGTTTTTATGGTGGTAACGTGGCTGGGCTGTGCTCTGCGCAATCGGTTTCATGGGCTAGGTGGGTAGAGGTAGGTAGCTGTGCTTATTGAATGAACAAAGTATGCTCCTGAAATAGCTTGAACCACACGAGACTCGCGATGTGGGTCTGATGTAATGGTAATAACCTAGTGACTTGGGGCGCGCTCAGAGTAGTACGTACGAATTATACAGCCCCTGGCAAAAGCTTGGAAGAAAAAGTCCTCTGAAAAAAACTAAAAAAAAGTTCCTTTGGTGCATAAAATATCCTGGGGCCAAGCGGAATGGTGCATAGCTCTCGCTCACCCAATTATACCAATGCACCAAGCCTAGCCTACCTAGCTTGCGATACCTGACAAAACCTTCAGATACCGCGACCAACCAGCAGTTTTACAAGTACATAACTATCCTATCAGCCGAAGCTTTTGCATCGGACACCGAAGTCTGTAGCCTATTGTACCTTTCGTAGCGGCGGGGATGGTGACAGTGGAATTGGCTAAGCAAGGGCGCATTGCATTACGAGGGTGAAGGTGATGCTTGGTAGGGGCTGGGGAGTACAGTACTGTGCTGCACAAGTCCCCGCATGGAATCACATGTGGGCCATTATAGAATACTGCCCGATACATCATCACTAGCTTTTGCTCCGGTCATCCAGAGTTGGCTACATTATCTAACTACTATAGCTATAATAGCTATATGCACCTCTGGGCACACCTCCGCTCGTCTTTATCCAGTGTTTGGCTTTTCAGGGCTTGGTTTTGGGGTTTGGAGTGTACTGTACTGTAGGTGTTGGCTGGGTGGCTTGTGTGGGTTGGAGTTGGTGGTTGGTTAAGTGTCGAGATGTGGGGGATGTACGGTATATATCATAGGGCTGGAGAAGGTTACGGATGTTTTAGAACTGGAAAGTTCACTTTTAGTGGTGGATGTCGGAGTATGATACTATGCTGGAGTCAAGTTGACACTACTGGGAGGCAGTGGGAGCATAAATTGTTCCTCTCTACGGTGCTTGTGGTTATCACTTATGTTTCTAGGATTTAGTTTCTCATTCTGATTTACTCTTCGTACTTGTACACTGAAGTTCTAATTACACACCGTATGTACCATTACCGGTACCGTAGATTCTAGGTAAACTCGACCCGCCGCTAAAACCTATATGGTAGTTACTATCCCCGGGAAAGCTAATTCGCCACGGGGTTAGTCTTTAAGAAGAATAGTGGCTGCCTTAAGAAGTATGGCGGCGGGTCGAGTTTACCCAAAATTTACGGTAATTTACCCCTGGCCCTTGTAACCAACCCTACTGGTACTGGCCATGGCACACCTGGGAAACATGGCTCTGATGGGATCTCTATTTCCACTTGCCTCTGCCAGTTTTAGAGATAATAATATTATTATGATAATATTATAATTGATGGATGGATGAGGCACTTTGATCTCTGGTTCGGTACCTCTGTCGAGAAAATGGTTCTCCCTAGGCTCTTGATGAGCGATAGAAAGTTTGTACTTCGAGACAAGCTGGTTGCGGCGTAACTTGAACTTTTTACCTCTTTACGCCTGACCCCTGCAAGCAATAAACGCGTTATATTAATCACGTGAGGATAATCGCGTGGGGCGATGGCCGGCGATCATCTGCGTTGCACCAGCCGCGTCTCCCCACCCACAGGAATCCCGCCAAATCACACACACCGTTGCCACCAAATCGAACATCTATCAGGCAAGCCCCAACCGTGCCATCTTTTATCGTGAGCCCTCCACCCGGCAACGGACCTGCAGAGGCGAGAGTACACTATCCACAAAAAAAGCGGTGGGGGAAATCCAGCATGGGAATCAAAGCCCTTCCCGCCACCGCCGTCCGAGCTCTCGGTTCGGGCCAGGTACTAACAGACCCGGCCTCACTAATAAAAGAACTCCTCGACAACTCGCTCGACGCCTCCGCAACCACGATCTCCATCGAAGTTTCCCAGAACGTCCTCGACATCCTCCAGGTTAAGGACAATGGCCATGGCATCCCCCCCGAGGATCGCGAATTCATGGCGGTGCGGTACTGCACGAGCAAGATCAGAGGCTACGAAGACATTCAGGACTGCCGTAGTCTGGGGTTCCGGGGGGAGGCGCTGTCTAGTGCTGCGGAATTGGCGGGCGGATTGGTCATCACTACCATGGTTGAGGGGGAGAAGGTTGCTATGGCTTGCACTTGTGATCGGGTGGGCAGGATTACCGCAAAGAAACCGGTTGGTGCCATGAAGGGGACCACTGTCCGAGTCACGGACTTTTTTAAGTTTTTGCCTGTAAGACGGGAGGTACTGTTGTCTTTGCTGTTGCCGTTGGCGGAAGGGTTTGGGGAAATAGCACTAAGCTAATTGTGGTGTGGTAGAACGCGATGAAGGCTGCGCAAAAGAACTTATCCAAAGTGAGGACTTTGTTGCAAAAGTATTACCTTTCACATCCCACTTGCCGGTTCTCGTTAAGGATACTGGTGCCGCCGCAGAAAAGCAAGGCGGCCGGCGGGCAAATCGAGGATATCGTCTATGCGCCGAGCAAGTCAGTTTCGGAGGCGGTGATGAAAGCTGTTGGAAAAGAGGTTGTCATTGCTTGTCAATGGATAAACACCGAGCCTGAAGAGGCTACAGACGGAGGTTCCGAAGGGCAGAGAATTGGCATAGAAGCTTTTATGCCAAAGCCCGATTCGGATCCGGCAATCATATGCAGGAAGCCACAGTGTACGCATTTTGTTTTTGTGGACAGTCGGCCGGTATCATGCGCTCGTGGCACTCTGAAGCAGATCTTGTCTTTGTATAAATCTTACCTTAAGTCTGCATCTCCATCCGATTCTGCCATATCCGATCCTTTTCTCTATCTCAACCTACGTTGCCCTCCTGGGACCTACGATCCGAATATTGAGCCATCTAAGGATGATGTCATGTTCTTTCACGCGGGCCGGGTCATCGAATCTGTAGAGGTGGTTTTGAAGGGCTTATACGGAGAGCTAAAGAGTAAAATTAGTGCTACTGGATCTGGAGAAAGGGCGGGAAAGAGCACAGAGATAATGACGGGTGGGTTCGGGCTTTTGCTTGCTAGAAAGAGAGACCCGAGGCCCGGCGTGGTTAAACCCCCAACAGTTCCCGAAATAGATGAGGATGAGGAAGAAATGGCGGCGCAGCAAATGGACATGATAATGGAACTTGATGAGGATCCCGCAGCGGGGTCCACACATGCCAACCCAAGCAAGGCACTGCCTCTTCAGGCGCAGGAGGAGAGCCCTCACAAGTCACGCAATAGGGATAGCAGCGTGCGGCCCCCAATGTTTTCTATAGCGGATGCGCCCTCTCCTGAATTAGTGTGCCCTGGGGAGTCCAATCAAGAATCTGTCCCTCCAGCTGCCCCACTCACTCAGACGGCGCAAACGCCCAAAAGGAGGCCGACAAACTGGGGCTTTAATATGTCTTCGGGCCACGACGAAGACGAGGATGATCTAGTTTTGGAAGTAGCGGAACAGCAGATCCGAAGCGAGCTTGCTGAGGAGCAGGCCGACGAAGCAGCTGCCAGAGATATTGCCATCTCGAACCCCTGGACCGCTGCAAAGATGAACTCTCCTGCGTCAGGATCTAACCTGCCCTTCCCATCAGCGCCAGGTCTTATCGTGACCAAACGCACCTTTCGTCCTGCGACTGTGATAGATCCACCGCACAGCCTTAGACCATCTCCTCAAGTTGGTCCCTCACCATCCCTTCATTACTCTGTGACTCCTGCATCGGCCACACGGCGGATGATCCCAATGTTCCCGATTCCTAGTGCTTCCTCACCGTCGTCTCCTCAAGGAAATGCGGGAGTCATGCAGGGTTGGCTACAGAAAGTGCCGCAACAGAGTCCACAAAAGGCCACACCGTCAGTACCGCACAGAAGACCAATGAACGAAGACTACGACGAGGACATAGAGGACGAGGACGAGGAGCCGCAGAGAGAAGGGCATCAAAGACCATCCTCGAAAAGCGTGCCGAGGATTGCTCAGGACCAACAGCCCAAGCGGCGGAGGTTAAACGACGAGCGAGAGTTCGATTACGATGAGCCACCGCCAGGATATGATGACGATCCAGACTTTGTGCGGACCCAGCCTTCAAAGTCGCCGCACAAGAATAGGTTTCTGAAAGCGGCGGCTGCGCTATCGAACCCGCCTGATCCGGAGCCCGATCCTGAACCTGTAGAACCGGAACCACAGCACACAAAACCCCCTCCTCCCCCTCCCCCTCCTGCCCTTCAACGACAGCAACCCAAAAAACCCAAGCTGACCTCCCTCGACACCTCACCGCCCAAAGCTAGCCAAACAACCAACCTAACGAAACTTACTACCTGCCCCATCACTCAACTCCGTGCCAACTTCTCCCAAATCCGAACCTCAGATGCATATAACCGCCTCATCTCCATTGAGGACAATAACAACAGTAGTAAACGACCAATCCCCCCGAAAGCCATGCAGGGCAACGTCGGCATATTCTTTGAAATCGACAATGTGCCGAGCGACCCGCATAATAACCAAGTCCAGCAGCGCGAGAGGGCGATCGCATTCGACGTGAAGCACTGGATGGACAGGCTGGCCGAGGAGCGGGGCGTGGAGACGGAGCCATTCTGGCTCGAGTTCGATTCTGAGTATGGGCCGGAGGGGGAAAGGTCTATTTGGGTGTTTAGGGAAGGGGATGAGGATGATACGGAGGTTGATACGGAGAATGAGGATGAGGAGGATTAGAGGGCGAGGGGGGGGACCTGGAGGGAGGTGCTTGTTAGCTTGCCTTGGTTTTGTGGCTCTTTTTGTTTTCTTTTCATTCTGTGGGCTGGTGTTTGATAAGTTGGCTATTCGAAAATATGATAATAAGTTAGTTGAGATGATGGGATGATTTAGCGGGGCTCCAGGTACTGGCTGGGATTTACGGCGATGTTGTAATGAACTTATTACCTGCACATTACTCTACTCTACTTTCTTAGTTGCTATCTTCTCTTTTGCCTGGCGGAACGAATGCTATACTGCCGTATTGTGGTTTCTAGTCATAGACGCTCACTCGACGAATAGACATTTTGGAAGCCGCGTAAGTTGCCTCACGCCCTGAAAGCTTTCTACTTACCTACTTATAATACTTAAGGATTAGTTCAACATCGCGTTTGGCCTGTTTTGAGGACCCGGTTTTGGGTCTATTTGCACTATACCTATCGTAAGAGTAATACTCCCTCCGGACACTACTGATCAAATTGAATCCTTGTAGGTCTTTTTCTCCCACTTGCCCCCCAGAAGCCAAAATAACTCATCAGATCACACCAACACTCTGTATCAGGCTACAGTTTCGCAGGGAAACCATAGCAACTCCATGATTATGATCATGCCAGGCTAGAGGTTTTTCATCATTTGAGTTTGTGGCAGGTCCATCAGATAATGGGTCCACAATCCACATCTAACACTCAAGTCATCGATCCTCAAACTCCTAAGAAAGGAGGAGGAGATTGCTTGCAAGTGCCAGAGAGAAGTAACCGTCAATTCCGTCCCCCAGATACCCACATCTCTTATTTCCCGGATCCCTTGATTTTTATTTTATTGGTGGATTGGTACTTGAGCATATTGGATATTTCCCCCCAGATGGCGCTTTTTATGTTTGTCCTTTAGGATCTTTCTCCTATCTGCCCTCTTGGGTCTTTCTATCTTCCTCTTAGTTGATAGTTAGCTTTCAGGTACTATTACCTGTATGACATACTTGTTAAGTATTTTTCCCCTATAAATTATAGCAGGGAACCATAACTGCTAGGTGTGCCTTCCTATGATAGTAACAATAATGAGATTAGTAGAAGTTCCTTGTATAATGGTTCAGGCAGAGAAAAGTAGAAGAATGATTTGAGGAAAGGGGAGAACAAATAATCACCCGTAAACCCCCCACACCACGGACACACCAAGCAGCAGAACTGTCATAGTACAATCACCGAAATACCATAAATGGGCATAAGGTGAAAGTACTTTATAATTAAGGCCCTGTTTGGCACCCCATTGGATAAAAAAACTCCGTTTTTCTGAAAACAGCGTATTTCCTAATACCTGAGGTAAGAGGTGTTAAAGACATAATTAAGTCATAGAGAGATAGCAGATGCCCCTCTGCATATTCTGCGAAAAGGGGAAATCAATCAGAGACCCGAACATTAAGCAGTAGTAAAAAGAGTGATGTTGCGAAATACTGTAGGACAAGGAGATCATGAGGATAACTGAAAATACCATGGTATTTTTGGCGTGCCAAACAGGGCCTAAAAAAGACTTGCATGAGTAGGAGAGAGAAAACTGTGGAAGGAACAAAGGGAAGAGAAGAGCAAGAACAATCGATAAGGAAAAAAAGGTGAGAAGGGAGAGGGGAATGGTCGCCTTATATAGACATTCCTTGAAAAATGCCAAGAAGATTTAGTCGGTGAAATATGGGGCAGAATTCTATGGGAGAGGTGTGGTATATACTTTAGGGTTTGATATACCCACAAACCCGCCCCATTTTTTGACTATATAAAACATCTTGCTTTACGGCCGTTTATCAACTACTCTCAGTGTGGTGCAAACAAAAATATATTGATAATATCAGCTTGGACATATCTGTGATAACTCTTGATCAATATACATTAAGCCTACAAAAAGGTCATATAATCAAATTTTATGGAAAGTTCCTGCTATACAGGTTTTGTTGTTTTGTACATATAAGATAAGATATTTATGACACTCAACTTGAAAATCTAGAGCAACACCCTAGAGGGGGATTATCGTAAGCCGTGACAGTGCAGTATTCCTCCATTATACATTTCACCTCATCATTTTAAGTCACCTGACCCAAAAAGCCTTTGGAAGTATCATACCGTCCATGACTCATCTCTTCTTCCTTATTATAATAACCTATGATACTCCTCGCCTGAAAGCAATAGCCTCACTCTCTCTAGCGAATTTTTCCCTGCCAAATAATACTCCCAGAACTGTGGATCCCATTATTCCCAGTAACAACCTGGCTAGTTTTGCTCATTCTCTATTTATTTTCTTCCTTTCCTTCCAGCACTATGAATTTAGGAGTTAGATTGGAATAGTACTTGATGCTAGGACCACGGCCTGATAATATAGCACCAATATTGCTCTTCGGATGTTCGGTTCTGAGTGGTGGGGGAAAAAGCTCAAATTCGAAATAAGAAACTTGGAGAAGACAGTAGTGCTATAGCAACGCTAACAAGTACTTTACAATGCTGTGGTACCTGGAGTTCTAACCTCAATTGATAAAATGTGCAGTACTCTAAAGCAATGACTAAGGACTAGATAAAGAAATGGTAAAAATGAAAGCTTCACTCTAGTGAGCAACACTGCTAGGAATTTTTAAACAGTGTCTTGTGAGATCTTTCTTATCGGGCAAGATAGTTTCCGCAACTCTTGCTGGAAATGAGTGGTGCACTACTATAGTCTCTCCAAGCAGGACTTATCTACCTCTCACTTAGTTCAGGGCATTCTTGGATAAGCTCTTGTAGGAGTTTGAGCTTCGTTGAGGTTGCTACGGCGTTATGTGGGTCTTGCGCCCTTGTTGTTGGACTGTTCATACCTGGCTTCTTTGAGAGACTGTATTGAGGGGGGGATGAGATTTGCCGGGGGGCTAGAGATAGATGTGCGACCGAAGATTGTTGGGCATTGGTACATTTATTGATAAATGTGTATTATAGTAGAAGAGTCATGATCCACGGTAACACCGTTCAGGGCATTGGTAGAAGAAATGAGCGGAGCTCATCCTGCAGGCGCCTCGGACTAATAAAATTATTACTCCTACTAAACTTCCCCCCCGTCCCTCTCCTGTAGTGATGCCCCTAATTCCAGACTCTGACAGGGTTCCCGCCATATCGTTGGAGGCCTTGAAGCTAGTTTCTCGTACTAGCATGGACCATCCCTAGATTCAGACCCTAACCCTGAAAGCTATTGAGTGATGTACTGTGATCACCGTACTAGTTGCCCAGACCCCTATTTCTCATAGATGCCTGACATTAAAAGTAGGTCACTTTGCCGCGCCCTTCTACCCACCACTTCTCACCCAGCCCCTCCAAGACAGGGCTTAGAAAATTGGCATATAAGAGCACCACCCCCTTCGTCCTTTCTTTTCCTTGCTTCTTCCTTCCTCCACCACATCCGCGACATTCCTTCTCCGCAACCGCCACCACTACGGCCACTGTTATCCGGCATTTCCATTTCATGGTTGCTATTTATTCCCTCATATCCTGCCACAAGCTGCTTATCTACGCTTAACAAGGTATGTACGTAAATAGTTGCTTCCTGGACCGTCCGGGGTCCCCGTATGTGTGTTAGGGTTGTCCTTGCTTAGACTTCTTGCTAACATCGTGCAGACCTATATCGTTTCTCTAGGGATCTTGAGGTCTAGTCTACCGGCTGTAAGACAGGTAGACATCATGGGATAAGGCATGTATATGAATAACTGCTCTCTAGGCTGGCTGGGGCCCCTGTGTGCACATTAGTATTGCCCTTGCCTAGACTTCAGCTACAGCCATGCGGAATCTATTAGGTAAGTTAAGAGTAGCATCATCTGAACTTCCTTTACACTAAGTATGTCCTAAGAGTGCTGGACCAGCAGTCTGCTATCCCACCAATCAACAATTCTACAATACAAGATGTGTCTAATCCTACAAATCCAAGTATTCTCCATTCTCGGAAATGGCATGCACCCATTCAAGAAAATCAGAACCCGCAACAGATTTCAATAGACAATATAATGAACAAATCAATCTCCACAATGCATTACAACAGGCACTACTATTATCCTCCATTGTTCAACAAAAATTATTAGACTTCAAAGAGGACTCAAGACTGTTTGCTCTATTATCTTAGCAAATATACTAATGATACCTTATCAGAAAGGCTACTGATTTTAGAAAAGTCAATTCAGGATATCAAGAAGGTTACATTTTCTCACACAGATTCACAAACTAAGCCCCTAAGCAGTTTCTATTTTCATACTATCCAAGTCATGTATTCTCGTTTTTAAACTTGAAACTCGAGCCTTTTTAGGAGAAACAAGTACGTGGCTGTTCTGCTAAAACTTTGCTGGTATCTCAGCCTGACTTTAAAGCACAAAAAGATGAGTTCTAAGAGACTACTAAAGCTACAGGATACTTAGTACTCTCTTGTCCTCTATTTCATTGTGAGCTTAACTTTATTGAGTACCTTTGGGGTGCAGCCAAGAGGTTTAGTCATAAGCATTGTGAGTATTCATTTCCTTCACCTCAGCAATGAGTTTCTCAAGCAATTGAACACATTCCCAATTAGTTAATATGGAAGTTTGAAAATTGTCTTAGGAGAGAGCCATAGATGTTTATAAAACAAGTGCAATATATGGCTCAGAAATCCCTGTATCAATTGTTTCTACAAAGTATAAATCTTATAGATGAGTTCCAATAAATTAAATGTATGATAGATTAACATTAAAATTATGATGGGAAAGTTCATTTTATTAGGGCTGCATCCCCTAAACCCAATCTTAATTCCTATCGTAAGCTCATAACAAGGGGCCTAGAGGATGAGCGCCCCTGTCTGTCATGCTAGGAACCAAGAGCATGTAGTGACATAGTTCGAGTAATTCTAAATGACTGCCCGTAAAGCCTACCTAGATGATACAGGATCCGGAAATGGAGGCAAGCCCCCTATAAGATTATCCTCGTATTTTGATAGACTCTGGGACAGGAAACCATATTCGTGCACAGCGAATCACTCGCTGTTTCAATAGGCTATACGAGGCTTACTCTCTAGTATCATACCAAATAATGGAACTACCGGTAGTAATGGACAGAGGAGAAAAATAATAATTTGGGCTATTCGCACTTCATCCCTAAAGTTGTTAACTCGGAAGAGAGAAAACACAGTAATATTTAGTATTTCATATTTTGGAGTAGGCGCGGTACTGTGCAGTACCCATACTGGGTCTCGGGCAAACGGCGCGTTACTCGATAGCAAGTCGAGAGGTTCTCCGGCTCCTGGGAAATAAGTGTTAGAGATAGAGGTAGAGGCGCAAGGTGCATATACACGAACGTATAAAAGAAGCAAAAAGATTGTCTTTTTTCGGTAGCTAACAATAGAGTTACCATCTCCCCAGCTCTGAAATAACCCCCCAACTCTACTCTAGGTCGTTCTCAGGCATTCCAGAAAGGCAGCGAGAGCGGCTTTCGGCAATCTATCATCAGGACCTACAGTCGCACCCCGCTGTCCCGGACTTCACTCTCCCGGATCTTTCGCTGTCCCGGATAGATTTTGGAGATTTATTCAGGTTACATAGAAATACACCTCACTGTCCCGGATTTCTCCCTTCTACTAGCCTAATTTGACCTCTCATAGCAGATCAGAGCTGGCCGAAACGAGGTCATTCCTCCTGCTCGACAGGCTGGGAAAGCTTCAGCTTCAGGTATTTTTGACGCAGGCAGCAGAACTCATATTTTTGCGACAGTGTCAGGCCGAGTTTTTGTGATGTATTTGCATAGCTAAGCTTTGCAGGCGGCATCGTGAGAGTGGATTCTGGGTATTTGGTATCGACAGCTCTTGCCCTGATTTCACCTCATTTCTCTTGCCTTTTTTCTCTACTCTACCCCTCATCGAAACCTTATATGGAATAGTTTCTAGTCTTTGCTACTCAGTTATCACTCGTTTTTCAGTTTTTTTAAATACTTTTTTCATCAACTATTTCACTCTCCCGGATGTTTCGCTGTCCCGGATCGTCTGTCCCTGATTTTGACCATCCGGGACAGCGAGGTGCGACTGTAGTTAGTCAATATTATCAAGTTCCTACCCTAAGACTTCACCCCCCGGCCCTTACATATAGCCCGCGCATACACGTACCGAGGGCTAAAAACTCCACTGTGAGAACGACAGTTCCCCACAACCTCAAGAGATCCCAGCGCAGTAAAGCCAAAGTAAAACACAGGCAATGGCCGCAATTGCTCCCTGAAGATCCATAAGCCCCTTTTAGTTCGGGACCTACCATTGCAGCTAGTTAGGGATACCGCCCCCTTCCAGGTGGGCGTTCACCCCCTATCTGATATTCTCAATCTCCATCTAGAACGCCGTAGGGTAGATAAGATCACGACATTAGACCTATGTTAGCTAGGCCTGCAATGGCGCAAGCCTTGTGGTATATTAGTTTATAGGATTCAACCTCCCACTATCTGGACTCGACTGGTTTCACATGCCTTGACGCCTAGCAAGAAGGCCTCCGACAGGGGTGACCATGCCAGAATATCGGTATCGGACCTGCAATCGGCTCACAGTTCACATATTGAAAGGGCTGAGGTTATTGCTCCAGCCTCGAGACAACCTTTAGCTCCTTTTCCGCTTGCTAGAACGATACGAAGAGCAAGCTATTAAGTATGGTAGATTAATAAAACTTCTAAGAAGTGAGGAAAGAGGATAGCATCATTTGTGATTTCCTAATTCTCCATATGCAAATACACACTATGAGACTAACCCGCTGATATAGAGGCTAATTAACCAAATCCTCCCACGAACGCTTCCAAACATACTTGCCCGAGCACAGCAATTTATCAGCTCTCCCCCTCCACCATCATTACCACGGCTCATCCACCCACTCGTTCATCCAATTTAACCCCACTCGGAAGCACCAGTACTGCACGTAACTTCTTAGTAAGTCAGATGGAGTCAGGTCGCAAAACACCGCTCAGACTTGGTGCAACGGCGCCGTGAAATCTCTTGAAATCACTGTCGGATCATCAACCGTAATCAGCACGTCAGGCCGCGATAGGGATAGCCTGACGGTTAAAATAATTGCGAATACCGGTTAATGAGATCCAACACGTCCAGCTGGCCAATCTCGTCCTAACTTGTCAAGAAAACGCTAATCCTTCTCACGAGCTTTTTGCCTCTGAGCCCAGGGATTACAGGACCGGCGGAGATAGTGGATTTCAAGAGATTTTTGGGGTGTGTACCTTATTTGCCTCCCGCTGCACCCGCAATCCAAACCAGTTTATCATATTAATATCCGCCACCAACTACGGCACCTGTCCCAAGCAAGAAGCACCCGAAGACAGGGTATATTCTGTATCGGGGCCTAGATACGCACAGATTTTTTTTTTATCATATTGCTTTTAAGTCCCGTTTCCTGGGATAGCATGGTACTTCTTGCTTGGGACAAGTGCTTTTTAGTGCCTTGTCAAGAAGAAAAATAAAAAATAAAATACGAATCGTCGCGTATAAGCCGAGATTCCCCTACCGTACCAACCGTTATCCCACCACCCGACCGCCCCCATGTACCATATCTCCTGCAAGATAAACCTCCTTACACGCTACCTGCCAGTGATTCGCATTCTGGAACAGCCTCATGTCATTGAAATCCACGTCAATCATGCCGACCTCCGGCGCACAGTACTCTTGCATAACAGCACTTGTCCCAGGCAAGAAGTAGGCAAAAAAAAAAGAGAGAACAGGTGCCATGAATTTTGCATGGGCGTTCAGACACGCACGGATTTTTTGCCATATGCTCCATGAGTCCCTGTTTTCGGGTACTTTTTGTCTGCCGTGATGCGAGTACCGTAAAATCTCTTAAGGTCTACTTGGACTCCACTATATCTCCACCATCCCCGTAATCTCCGGATTCAGATACAGAAAAGCTCCCGAGGAGGACCAACGTTTCCCTGACACGACACAAGACCAGCCTGCCTACTTACTACTAGTAGATGCTTTAGATCTTATGAACCGATATTCGAAATTTTGTCAACCCGTCAGACCAAACTTATATCGTAGTGCCCTGACATACTAGTCTCGGCCGACACTCTGACAGTGAATTTCAAAAGATTTTACCCCACTATACTATACACCACTTCGGGGCAATGCTCTCCTAAGCTAGCCACAGCGCAGAGTTTATAGCCGGCTTGCCCACCTAAAGCAGTAAGTCGGTGCTACAAGTGCGAAACGTGATGTCTGCAGCACTCTATCCACGGGCAATTGAAAATTCAGAATCGCGCTCGTGCGATTTCGTACACATCATATAAACGTAAGGTAGTGCATGAATGAAACACTACGACAGTGGGAAATCGGGGTCTCGATCTAGGAATAGATGAGTGAATAGGTAGATGGTGGGAGATTATGAAGGGAGGGAAGGTGGGTGAATGGCAACGGTAACGGCTGTTGCGGGGCCTGAGAGGGTAGTTTCGATTTGTCTACTCTGTGCACAAATAGAGTACCAGGGGAGACGTTTTCGTGCAAGCCAGGGATTGTCTTGTTGGTTGACTATCCCTGTCTCATACTAAAATATTTCCCCGGTACTTGTACGTGCGATATAACAGCAGGAGGTTGAGCAGGTAGTATGGGTTTGGTTATGATAATTGGCATGGTGCGTCCTTGTGTATGGTAGGAGCCTTTTATTCGCCACCGTGATGAAGGGGGTCGTGGTAGCATGCCCGGAACCAAGAAGTATCTCGAGTTAGGCGTTGGGCTCTGTATGCCTGGCCAGTAGTCTGCCGGTATGGCTTGTGGTGTGGCAAGTCTGGCCGCGATGGAGGCTTGACGGCACTCGTATCAATGGTTTTCGTCTTTTCTTCCCAAATTGAATTTAAAAAAGTCTACGGGTCACTTAAGATAACTCGTATCAGACAACGGCTGGCTACCCCCATCCTTTCACAAGGCGCCCCGGCCATTATGGATTAAGACTGCCAGCATTGGTGGCCACCGTCACCGGAAATACTGACATGGCATTTGAGTGTCAAAAGAGCCCTCTCTGTGAGCCCAGAAAGACCCACAAAAGACCAGCCACTCACGTTTCTGAAATCCTTCGAGCGTTTTTGCGCAAGGCTTGGGGGCGAATATCTGACTACATTGTAACCAATGCCTACCGTATCCCTAGCAAGTAATTTCCTGGCAAGGAGGTAACCTTTAACTAAGAGTGGTCTGCGATGATGGTGAAAACCAAAAGGGCCCCCTACAATGCAGTAGTCTATCAATCTATTTACAAAATCCGTTTATAAAACCTCTATTCTACCCACTCGCCAAGTAGGCGCAGTTTGATTCAGTCGTGCCCACGGATTTGGTTAGCATCTTTTGCTGACTAATGCTCGAGCACTCTCCTCTCACGCAGTCACATGACCTTAGTGAATCCCTACTTAGAGGGCAGGATACCAGAAGGTTTGCGCACAAGGGCCTAGGTAGCAGCTACCAGGAAATAGACCTATACGCAAGAATAGGTTTACGTAATAGATGTAGGTAGCCTAGCAGCCGGGTGATAGCAGAACGAGGAAATATCTCCCTAGAGCCTATCCCAGCATTGGAAAACATCAAAATGGCCAAAAAGTACCTTGCCGTTGCTGACTCTTTGTTCCGCAGCGACCAAATTTCCCCAGGCCTGAAAAACCCTATTTTACACTTCTCCCAGGTCTCGCCACCCGGGTGTGCAAGACCTTTAGGTTAACTCAAATATCCTGCTTCCCTACCACCCAGGTCCCCTGCGCAAACCCTCTATGTGAGATGGCAGCTGGATCCTGCCGAGATAGAGGAGGGGGAAGCCGAGGCAAGTGGTGTTCATGCAATGTCACCTTCATGTGAGCCGTATGTGGTATAGTATGGTATGATACCAGATCTATAGGGATGTGAGTATTCCCAAGATGCATGACTCCCTCTTACGAACCCGTTCTGCAAATATCAGACGCATACTATCACCGTGTAGATGTGTTATCTCCCTTTTCAAGAATGGAAAGATAGAGAAGGAAAGAAAGAAAGAAAGAACGAGGTACCGCTCTTGTACGATATTAGCATATTGCACTGGCCCGGGCAGTGTCATGGATGCGGGTGTAATAACGACAGCCCAGCCTTTATTGTATAGTATGCAGATCAGCCCGACGGCAGGCAGGCCGATGCCTCATATCGGCATGGGTTGGTCAGGAGAAGGCTTTTTTTTTCCCCCTCCTCTCCCCTCCCTCTTCCTCCTCCTCCTCTCGTCGAGTTGAGGTATGAATTGGTCGGAGGGAGAAGGTGGTAAAAAGTGCCCCATCACGTGCCGTTGCTGCTTCAATTGCCTCCCCCTTGATGCTATTCCTTTAGTACCGGTAGGGGTAGTCCAACTTTCTTCCCATGTATGTCGGCATTTTTTTCCTTCGCGCTCACTGCTTCTCGTCCGGCTTCTTGTTTCGTTTCCGCTCGCTTATCCCCAGTCTGCTGGTCCGTGTTCGCTTTCGGGGGCTGTATGCCTTGGTTAGTCTCATTGGCCGGACATTGACTGCTTGCTGGCTGGCCTCAGTTCCCCCCCCCCACGAAAGACAGAAAAAATTCCGAACCAAACCCTGCCCTCCCGTGCTAGTAATAATAGTTTGACCCTGCTACCGTACCCCGATCGCGCTGAACTAGAAACCTCGCTGAACCGTACAAATTCTATGGCACCTCCGAATCACCACAGAACTTAGTCCGTCGAACCGGAAAAGGGGGCTTTCGGATTCGTATTACATTCTAAATATTCCCCACTGTTTCCAGAGAAATCTAACCTGTTGAACTTGCTAAATTTGAATCACCTCTAGAGGAAGTGTACCCAAAGAGCAAAAAGGTAGCGTTACTACAAGGGGTGATCGGGATAAGAGGTGCGACTATCCCTAACATTATATCTCATTAGCACAGTACGAAAGAATGACGCTGGCCTAAGCCCATGTGTCTGCTACCGGTGGTGATAAAGCGGAAGAACTCCGGGGGCACGACTGTAGATTGCTACTTGTATCAAGTAGCCGTGATTGATCATGATTCCGAATGGTTTGTCTCGATATCATTCCCGCATCTGCGGTCCTACATTTTTTTAAATTTTTTAAATCTTGCTCTTGTTCGGCCTCTAGCTTTCTCGGACAGACAGACAGAAACAGGATTTTCTTGGTCGGGAAATCAATTCACTTCATCTCACGTAGTTCCCCGGGTCCCGAAAATAGTAGTCAATAAACACCAAATAAATAAATAAAATATCTGAGGGAAATTAAAAATATAAAAAAGGGGATAGTAAAAAATGACAAAAACCCCACCTTCAGGCCAATTGAGATTCCGTCTCTTTTTACCTCCCCCCCCCCCGTACTGTACCCAGGCAAAGTGGATTCACGACCGGGAAGCCCCTCCTCTTACAGTATCATCCCTCCCCTCTTCCGCTTCACCGTTCCTTGCTTTCCCCTTGCTGCCTTCGTTGATCCATCCATCCCATCCTGCCATCCATCCACCCACCCACACCTCCCTAGGATATTTTTTCTCCTTCTCTCGCCTTCGAGAACACTTCCCGACTCTCCTCTCCTATTTACCCATTCTTACATAAACTGCATACCTCCTCCCAAACCACACACACTAAGCAGTCTCCCTTTATTTAAAAGACTGGAGAGCTAAAAGGGGCCACAAACCTCAAACCAAAAACCTACGATAGACACAATCGCAATAATGGAAGCAACAGCACCAGCACCAACAAGCACAGATACGAAGCCCAGCGTTCTGATCATAGGAGGCCTAGGTTTCATTTCCCCCTCATCCCCCTAGTTATACGCATGCTCTATCCCCTCCTGCCAATCGCTGCTAGTCAGCCAGATTACTAAGCTTCCTTTTTATCTACGAGTGTGAATAGGGTTCATTGGACGTTTTCTAGCAAAATATATTCACACAAACAACCTCGCATCCGAAATTCGAATAGTGGATAAGCAGTTGCCACAGCTAGCATGGCTTGCACCGGAGTTTACTGATGTTTGCACGTTGGAGAGGTTTCAGCAGGGCGATCTCTCGCGAGAACGTAAGTGTCCTCCTTCCTTCCCAATGCACACCAAACTTTTATTCCCTCTCCTATCCACCGCCGCCATTCCCGCCACTGCCAACTAGGCTATAACGGGGCATGTGCGGTAAGGGGAAGAAGAAAGGAAAAAACGAGTGGTAAGGGCTAAATAACTCTGGGCTTCCGGGATTTAAAGATACATGCGAAAGGGTGTTTACTCGACCGGACGGGTCCACATGGGACTACGTATTTAATTGCGGAGGTGACACGAGGTACTCCCAAGATGACGAGATATACAAGCAGCGTTCCCTGAAGCTCTCTACCACCGCAGCCAAGGAGGCTGCTAGGAAGGGTGTCAAGTGCTGGGTCGAGATAAGCACGGGGGCAGTCTACAAGAGTGACAGGGCGCCCAGCCAGGAGACCGACAAGCTGAAACCGTGGCTAAAGTTGGCAAAGTACAAACTACAAGCGGAGGAGGAATTAAAGCAAATTGAAGGGTGCGTAATAAAAAATGAAAGGCAAACCAAAACTAGGTGGGGTGGGGACTGGGGGTGTGAGTGGGTGAATTGATTGTGCAGATGAAGTGGGGGAGTTGTTTGGTTGGTTTGTTTTGTTTGTTTAGCGGTGGGGGTTTTTGGTGTTAATGGCGATGGTGAAGAGGAGAGGGTGTGGGGGGAAGGTTTGCTAAGTTTGATAATATGCTGATTATGACATCGTGTGGATGTTTTTCCTCGTGGATAGGCTTAACTTGGTCATCGTGAGATTGGCGAACGTTTATGGAGAATATTGCTCAAAGGTTATCGCGACGATATTGTGCATGGCGAGGGTATATGCCTATCTAAAAGAGGAGATGAAATGGCTCTGGACAAAAGATCTACGAACACATACCGTACACGTAACCGATGTTGCCCGGGCACTATGGCATGCGGCGGACTGGTACACTTCCGGCAAGCAGAATTGGGACGAATCAGTGGGTAGCACGCCGATATTCAACGTTGTTGATCATGGTGACACATGTACTATCCCCCTCCCCCCTTTTTGTATCACGAAACCTAACCAGGAGGAACAGCACAAGGAACCCTCCAAAAACACATCTCCAACATCTTCGGCATCAAAACCGGTTTCCACGGAACAATTGTCTCATCGTTTGCCAGAATGAATCTTGGCTCCGCTGTCGACGAAGAGAACGACGAGATCCTCCAACCGTGGGGCGACCTACTCAACGAGGCCGGCATAACCAGACCCGGCCCTATAAACCCGTATTTGGACAACGAGCTTGTCAAAGACGACGACTTCAGTCTTGATGGCACACGCTTCGAGAAGATCACGGGGTTCAGGTACCAAGTGCCGGAGATAACGGAGGAAGGGCTGCGGGAAGTGATTGACAGCTATCGGCGGCTGAATTGGTGGCCACCGATCGAACTGGAGAGTGCGGAGAATGGGGAGGAAAATGGGCAGGCTGTAGCGGAGGCAGCTAGCACATGATTTGGGGGGTTCTATTTTTTCTCCCCTGTATACGGAGAGATGTGGACTCGGTCGGTGGAGGAGGGAAGTCTTTCCTCTCCTTTCTCTTTTTTTTTTTGTGGCGGATTAGAAGGAAGAAAGAAACTCATGTTTTTATTGTCTTCTTTTCATTTCTCCTGCGTTCATGAATTGTATGATACAAAATATCACCATTAAGCCTTTTGATTCATATCACATTCTTTTACTTGCAGCCTCTACTTTACTACAGCCCCTGCCCGCCTGCCTGCAAGCTTCTCTATCCTAAAGGTACCGGCACTGTAGGCTACGACCTAGCGATGACACCTTTCCACCATCACACCTAACTTCATAGACCCACCGAATCCCCCTCCGCATCCACACCCAAACATACTCGTATGATGAGTATAACGCACCCCCGACCTATACAGTCGCCCAACCATACCCTTACCCTTCAAACTCTAGAAAAAGCATTCTCATCCAGCCTATACATCCACAAAATCTCACTCGCGACCACCGAAACCTGACCAGGGGGTGGGTGAAACCACGACACCTAACAGTTTATTGCTAAGTTAACAAGGAAAAACTATAAAAATAAAAATAAAAATAAAAAAACTAGCCGACTAATCTAATTTACTCCTCCCAGTTCATCCTCGCCACTCCATTTCCGCAAACCAGCCCCTAATCCATCCATTCATTCATCTGTACGGTAAATTTACAAATCCTACCATTGGTCTGTTGGTCCGTGTAAAAGGAAAGTCCATACATTACTCTTCCCCCTTCCCTCCCTTCCCTCCCTTCATATGTCTCGTGGTTTATCCCCACCATCACAAAACAAAAACGTAGGAAACTAGAATACAGGGGGGTAAACTAACTGAAAAATATCATTGTCGCGAGCTTTCATTCATTCACCTTACCGCCACAAAAGTTAGAGAAAGAGGGAAGTAGGAAGAAAAATATCACACACACATCTAATTGATAAGATAAGATACGATACGAAGCCTATGACGTGGAAAGCACAACGATATGGGATGCAAGAAGGAAAAATTGGAAATTGAAAAGTGAAAATTTAAGGAAAAAAAAGTGTAAGCTACTTACATGAATTGAAGTAAAGTGAAAAAAAATTCGTGCCTTTCTTTTGATACTTTCTCTTGCTCTCCCTGCGTGAGGTGAAGTGAATTAGGGAGAGGGGGGGAAGGAGGCGATGAAATGAATAAATAAAGAGTTTTTGGTACAAGCGTGATAGGCATTTTAGAAAAAAAAAGAAAAAGGAAATTTTAATCAGTGAGAATGGACAGAAGCGAATGAATAGTCGTAACATGATGGGGGAAGAGGAGGAAAGCGAAGAGGTAAGAAAAAAGGGAGGATGAAAAAAAGTAATAGTAATAACAGAATCTGAAATAATTTACATGTAGCCTTAAGTAAAGGGTTCGATTCCCTCTTTTTTTCCTTTTCTTTTTTCCTGCTTCTCTCTGCTTTCCGTTGTCTAGGGTAAGAGATGGGGTGATTGTTATGATGATTCTACCCCATTATCTGCTATATCAGCATGCATAGTGGTGCAAAAGCTTGACGGTATTCTTATCCAAGAACGTTGCATAGTATATTTTGGGTGGATTTTGTTTTCTTTAGAGCGAGGGAATGGATATTGGAGGTTACTTAAAACTTCCAATCCTCGTCGGCGGACTCAATCGCCCACTTGAATTTATCCCGCAAGGTCTTTGCAAAGATCTTCTCAATGGGGACGTCGTATTTCTTGCAGAACATGACAGTGAGACGGGGGTCGATATAATTCTATCAGGTGATTAGCAATTGAGTGTAAAACTCGAAGGGAATACATACGATTTTACTGGTGCCCAAGGCGACCGTCTTGTTATCCTCTCGAACCTGAGCCTCAGTTTCCTGCTTCTTGATCCGTTCCTCCATTTTTTGGATCTGGGCCTCGAGCTTCTCAACGGTGGCTCCGCGTTTGGGGTCGATTTTGCCGGTTTTATTCTCTGCTTTGAACTCTGTTTCCATGTCTTTAAGGATCTGTAAGCGTTCCTTGAGCTCTTTATCTTTAAGCACCTTTTCTCCATTCTCAAGAAGCTTCTCATTTTCCTTTTCAAACTTCTTGGTAACACGGTCTTTCTCCTGTTCAATGAGGAAAACTTGGTGCTCCTTGATCCATTCCTCGTCATCAATTTCAGGATCAGGTTTGAAAAAGGTGGGATCCTTCTTCTTGCGGGTTGGCTCTAAAGAAAGAATCATCCTCTTTAGGCGAAGCTTCTGGTATCTGAGTCCTTTGATCTGTTTCAAACCTTATTAGTATCGGTGATTAAAAAATAAATGAGGAAATCTAAGTGAACCTTTTCCTCCTGCTTCTGCATCATGGTCTCGTGAGTGGTGCTCACGGTCCGTTGATGGTTACAAAGGATAGCGACTTTCTTGTTGGCGAGGTTATATGCGGCATATTTTTCATGCACAGTGCCCTCATTCAGAATCTCGTCCAATTGCTCCTGCATAGTCCAAGACGCGTTATAAGTACGGAACACTTTGGCCGAAAGCCCCTGCATATAGTTTTGAAGATGCTTATTTAATTGAGTCGTCTAGGTGATGTTAGCATGTTAATTCAATTGTAGGGCTTAAAAGGATGACTTACATCAAGGCGGTCAAAGATCATGTCACCCTTAGTCTTGGGTGCCTTCTTGAAAATCTTCAAGTTCTTAAACACTTGAGGAATGACAGGGGTTTTCTGGTAAAACCTGATCGAGTCCTTACCCAGGAAATCGAATACAACAATATTCGGAGGCTCCAACGTAATGTGCTCATAACGAAGCGAACAACAACCGACCGTATCTGCTTCGTCATCGCTCTTCTCATTTCCTGCTCTGAGTGCGAGCTTATCGATGAGGTACATCGCTGTAGCCCTTTGACGGTCCGCCATAAGCTCAGATTTGAGCTCTCGTGTATAATCCTCGCGGATACGATCTATGTGATTCTGAGGTGGAGTTAGTTGTGTTTTGATGAAACGGTTGGAATGTCGGGATTAGGGCACGTACCTTCAACTCGCGGGCCTTCTCAAACTTTTTGAAGTCACTCATCCCCTTCAGACTACTTGTAGCCGCCAACATCACATACTTGATATTGCCATTGATATTCTCCTTCCAAGTTGCAAGCCAGGTAACAGTGTTGTCATGAATGACATCTGCCCAGCTGTGCCCGGGTGGTGGAGCCGGCACAGTCGCCCCCTTTCCGATATTGATCGTAACCTGCTCAGGTTGAACCCGCGCCTTAACCATCCCGGTTTTGGGATGCTCCCCACGGCCACGAAACAATCCTGGGGGCTCCACACGAAAGTTGCCAACTTTCTCTTTACGGCCGTCAAGATAACAGTAGAGGTATTTCTCTTCTGCTTTGTCCTTCTCTGCCTTTAATGCCTTACGCCCAGCCGCACCTAGGGCCTTTTTCTCTGCCTTCTTCTCCTCAAAGTAGTCGTACATTGGTTTGAAGTCGCATTTTTGGAAGGACAGAATGTTGACGTTCTACACCCATGTAAGTATCGTATACCGATATGGAATCATGAAGCTACAAACCTTGCCATCAGGACCCTTAGCACCTCCAGACTGTTTTAAGATTGTTTGAAAATCTTTGAAGAAGTTTTCTGCAAAGGTTGGATTCGAAGCATGTTGCGTGTCGAGCATAGCGCCAAAGAATCCAGCAACCTCCTCCGCCTCAAGCGGCAATTTCACTTCAACTCCACCGTATTTCATCTTAACGTGCTTAGGGAGGGGTTCGTAAGCAGGGGGAAAGAGCACACCGTTGTGCGTTAAAGTGGTCCATTTTTGGGTACCATCGGTCTCTGCCTGATTCTCCCACCACTTATACTCCTCTTCCTCCTCTTCGTCAGCTTCGGCGGGCGTTTCCTCCTTTGCCTTTCCCTTTCCTTTGGTAATAACAGGTTTCGTATCAACGCCTTTTATCTTCCTACCGGGAGCGGCCTTTTTTGTACTTTCGACAGGTTTCTGAACAGCTCCCTTTCGTTTCTTAGCAAGGGGAACGTCATCGTCCGAGGATTCTTCCTTTTTGACCCCATTAGCCTTCTTAAGTAGTATTTTCCCCGCTCCCTTTGCTAGTTCAGATGTGCTGGCGTTGCTCGCCGATTTACGCTTCGCCCCGACAGCCGTTACGGCCTTGTCCTTCTCGGCACGTATCTCTTTTGCAGTTTTCGCAGCCTTCTGCGCTATTCTTTGCTTCTCTTTAGCCAGTTTAGCGGCTGCTAATGGGATATCCGAGTCGGAGGAGTCTCCTTGGGGTGTTGGGGGTTTTTTCTCTCGTTTGACTAGTGTAGGCGAAGACACATTCCGAAGTTTAGCTGCCGTTTTCTTGGCTAGAGGGACGTCATCGTCGCTTGAGGATTCCTCCCGTTTAAACCCGTTCTCCTTTCTAATACCGTTGCTAGTTCGGCGACGTTTGTTCTCGAAACTGTCAGTTTAAAACGTCTCACAATGCAAATGTTCGCGCAAAAGGCCAGAACAAGAGGTATTAACTTACCAGAGGAGCGTCGCTATCTTCACTACTGCTGCTCTCTTTGATTGGAGCCTGACGGCCCTTTCTCTTAGAACGCCCTAAGGCTCTACTATCTTCAACCGATCCATTTACTAGAGAAACGCCAACTGCATCACCAGGTCGTACGCCATTTACTGATTTTTTTGCCATCTCAAACTTGCTACTCATCTCGCGGTCCACAGGTTTCGGTTTTTTAATAGCCAAAACCGGGCCAGGGGTAGTTCCGTTGGTATTAGTAGACACGGTCGATGAAGTACCTATACACAAAAACCACACTGCTCAGTAGACGTTCCCATCGTAAGGTTTTTGGCAGTTTGGGGAATATAGAAGTCTGTCTTAAATGAGGAAGCGGTAGCCTCTAAAACACTATGAAAGTTGACCCAGTGCGTGCCTTTAAGCACCGAATTGGCAAGGGGGAACGATAATATCCACATACCGTTTGTCCTTGCGCCATGCATAGCAGCAAGAGGGCGGTCATCTTCTGATGAAGACATAACTGCAACGGTAGTGGCAGAATATGCACGCTTGTTAGAAAGAAATCCTACTGCACGGGACTGATTGCAATTTGTGTGCACTAACTTGAGATGAGAGAGGCCTCGGTGAACCGTCTGTAGAGGAAGGTCGAGGTTATCGTGGGGGCGGAGTGTAATGCTCCGGGTGGAGATTGTGCGGTAGAATTGAAAAACAGCCTGCTGTAGGGATTTGTGCCCCAGAGGCGAGAAGGAAAAAACGGACAGGACGGGCGAAGTTGCGGAGGGTTATCGTTGTGAAAAGAGGGACGAGGGAGTGAAGGGTCGGGGGGTGGGAGACGTTGACGAGGGGGTTGAGAGCCGCAGTTAAGGAAGGAGCGTGAAGGGGACCAACGGCGCGAAACTTTTTAGCCTCAGGGCGGGAGGAGACAGCAACGAAGGACGACAGCAAGGAACAACAACTGAATTTTTAGCGAAAAGAGCCGGGGCTGTTGGTGTTTTCTCCGTGATGGGTGTGGAAGAAGAGGTAAGGGTGTAGAAGGAAGAAATGAAGGAACGAAGGGGAATAGAAATAAGAAGATGGTATGTTAGGTTAATTGTTGTGGGAGGAGGAGAGGGCAAAGGGTCAGTGAAGTCAGGATGGGAAAGGCTTGACGGGGGGGGGGGGGGGTTGAGA
>Ga0307507_10000943_pt1 | contig 64858 bp, 32 predicted proteins | sample 7_EM_MG_FD_207223 | JGI IMG/M metagenome (GOLD analysis project Ga0307507, IMG submission 207223) | Populus trichocarpa ectomycorrhiza microbial communities from riparian zone in the Pacific Northwest, United States - 7_EM | ecosystem: Host-associated > Plants > Roots > Unclassified | place...
TACTAATATATTTATTAATACAATATAAGGCGTTATAGAAGTTATAGGTAATATTTATAAAACTAAGATCTAGCTACTCTATAGTAGGGTAGACTATAATAGGACTATAATCTAGCTGCTCTATAATTGGGTAGACTATAGTAATAGGCTTAGTATTTAACTAGCTTATAATAGGGTAGACTATAATAGGTTATGGCTAAGTTAATATAGGGGGTTATAGCTGGATTAATACGGACGGTATAAGGGGAGAAGTAGCAGTAGAGGTAGTAGCGAAAGTAATAATAGCTATAGTTTAGTTTATAGGCTATAGAAGCTCTGGTAAAGGTTATTAAAATTACCTATTTCTTTTATCCTATATATATAGAGTTAAAAAAAAGAGTAAGTCAAAAAAGAGTAAAGAATTAACCCTATAAGATTTATAGGTCTTATATAAAGCTCTATAATAGTTTATTATAAAATTAGTAAAAGAGTAATACTACTTATAGGTAGTATAAAATATATAATTGGAAGGCATTTAGGCGGTAAATAAGGAGTAGTAACTAGGGTAAAAGGTAAAGAGCAATAAGGGGTAGGAAAGAGGTTATAAGGTTAGAAATTTAATATTTATAAAGCTCTATAAAGAGCTTTATATACCCTCTATAAAGTTTTCTCTATAGAGCTCTGAAGCTTTATATTAGTATAATATTACTTAACCTTTAGATATTTAGATAAAAGTAATACTATTTTAAAGCGCTTTATAAACTCTATAAATCTATACTAATAGAAATTTTATTTAGGTAATACTAGGAGGTGCATTATAAGTATAGAAAAGTTAGTATTTTAATAAGGTAGTATGTCCCTTATTAGGTAACCTAATAAATATTAACTAATTAAACCTTAAATTAGAACTAATTCAAAGTCTAGCTTAAAGATAATTTAGTATATATAAGATATTAAAGGTGTTTAAAAGTCCTATAGCTACTTTACTAGCTACTATTTTTTTTAGTATAGCAATAGGGGTATTAGGTAAATTCTAGTAGTTTCTTTTAAGGTCCTATTCTTATAGTTTTATTAATAGTCTTTTAGTCTAATTATATATTTTTATCCTATTTATAGTTTATATATATATTTAAGTTCCTTTTTTAAAAAAAAATAGTAAGCGCTTTAGATAATATTAGTAACTTAGTTAATTAAGGTATAAGTATAGTAGGGAGGATGTATATAGGCCTATATAATTAGATTATATATTAATAGAAATCTAAAGCTAGGAAAAGAAAAGGGGGAGAATAGTAATACTACTTAAAGTAGGGTTTTTATACGGTCTCCTACTATTATAATACTTATAATAGGCTTTTCTTAAAAGGTATCTTAGCTAAGACATAGTTAGATAAAGGGTAAGAGGTTTTGCTAGTATTATAAAAGGATTATAAAAGAAATTAATTCTCTTTTAAAGAATAACTAGTAATTATTTCCTAAATAGAAAAGGTTAAAAAGAAATTATATTATTATTATTATTATTATTCATTGCTTAACGTCTGATTTGGATCCCTATTAGGCCCACGCGGACTACTCCTTATTTATATATAGGGAGAAAACTCTACTTAAGAAAACCCCATAATCCATCTCCCCACCTTTTGGGACTCGCCTGCTTAGCGCCTACAAGTTACCAGTAGTACTCTTCTACCTTACTTTTTGGCCTTTTTGGGAACCACTGCTGCCATAACAAGCCTATGGACGCGCTAGTATTGTAAACTTTACTCTACTACTATAGAATTATTAGGGGGCGCCTGTAACTCGCCCCTTTGCCCTTTATTACTATTTCCTTTACAACCTAGAACTGGTCTAGTATGTTTTAGCTAATAAGCTACTAGGTAACCGCTTTAAGGCCTTTTTATATTAAGAGTAGTGTAGTATAGTTCTCTATGCCAGCTACTGAGAGTATTGCTTCTTAGTTAGTGCGTAGGGGGCATAACAGTATTACATGTTTTGGTGTCTATCTTGGCCAGCCATATTTGCATCTTAGGCTACCTACTAGGACACCTACCTAGTAGAGCTAATCTTTTAGTCCTATTATTCCTGTTCTTAAGAGTGTTGCTATTATATTTTCTGCCTTTGTTAGGCCTTTTTAGAGCCCTTAAGTATTTACCCCCTATGGCGTTAACTATGCTACGGCTTGGGTTCCTCTTACCTAAGTTAGCCTCTGTACCTTTAACTTCTATATACCTCTCTAGCGTTAGTTTAACCAGTATTGCATTATAGTAAATGGTTTCCTAGCATTCCTTTATACTTTACTTTAGCTCCTTTCTCTCTCTTGCTATTGTTTTTACTGGCCTCTTATATATCTCCCTTCCTCCTTTATATAGACCTAGGCCCTAAAGCAGTACTATTCTTCTTCTACTTTTTTTGCCTATTTCTCTAATATATCTTCCCTACCTTAGGGTTGTTGGTTTATTCTTCTATGGGGCACCCTTAGGTCCCTCTATAGTTTATTTAGGCGTGTCTTAATATACTTTGTAACATTAGAGTTACATTTATTTTGCGCCCTTTGTATTGCAGCGGCTTTAATATATAGTTATAGGGGGGGGGGTATTGGCTTCCTTCTCTAGTAGTGCTATAGCTGTTTGCTTATACCCACCTGTTATACTCTAGAAGTAGGCTATTTAGACCTTTTAGAGTGGTTTAAGGAGCGACTTAGGGGGGCCTTTTTTGGTTTCTCTAATGGCCCAAATACTGGATCTATATATTATGGTTGGCTAGATAACTGCTGTATATAATAGGCATAGCCTCTGGAAGCATAGGCCCTATGTGGAATTAACAATCCTAGACAATGCAATGTACTATGCTTGGCCCTTATGGGCCGCTTATGCTATATATGCGCTCCACTAGAGCTTACTGTCTACCCATACTCCTAATACCCTTAGGCCCTAAACTAGTTAACCCTTAAAGCCTTAGATATGGATTATATGCTAGAGATCTGCAGATTAGTTGCGTTTTCTTATAAAGTGGATTAGCTGGTATTTCTCTGGTAAGAATTAGACTCTATATCATCTTGCCTATTCTATATAGGTATTATAGGCTTTCTTTAGTGTTCTGCAATTCTCTGCGGCTGTTGGCCTATATATAATTAGGTTTGTGTTGTTAATGAAGCCTATCCCCTAGGTCGCCTCTTCTTTAAAGGAGTTAAGTAGGTTACTTATAAAGAAGAGGAAGAGTATAGGCGAGAGAGGTAATCCTTGTAGTATTCCTATTGTGACTATAATAGGGGGGCTCTGGTATCCGCTAAAAACTAGTAATATTTCTTTCTAGCCTATAAACCCTTAGACAAATTATATAATCCATTCTAGGAAGCCCTTTACCCTAAGGATGTATAGGAGATGCTTATAGGGCATGTTATTATAAGCGCCACTAATATCTAGGCTAAGCATTAATACTATAAAGTCCCTTTGCATCGCCTATATAGATTTAATGGTGGCAGTAAGTAGCGTAAATGTTAATAGTGTTAAGCAGTTCTTTCTTACCCCTATTTGGCTTTATGGTAGTAGGGCGTGTTCCTTAGCTATATCTGCCATATGGTCCACTATTACCCTTTCTAAGATCTTGCTAAGGGTGTTTTCTAAGGCAATAGAGCGGTAGCTTCCTAGGACTAAGTAATCTACTTTACCTTCTTTTTATAGGACCACTGTTGTTATAGATCTTCTAAGTTATAGATAGTAGCCTATAGTAAAGTATACTCTAGCTATATCTATAAGCTAGGGTGCTATAAGTGGTCCACAGGTCTTTAAGGCCTTATTTGGAATCCTATCTAGTCCTAGTGCTATATTGTTTAAAAGGCGGCTAATAGTTCTGGCCATTTCCTCTATTATTATGTTGCTGTTAACCCATAGGCGAGTTACTGGTGTTTTATCTATAATATTACTAAGGTCTGCTAGAGCTAGTTAGGGAAAGAACCTTTCTATAAGGATCTTTGCCTTCTTATTATTGTTATTAGTGGCCTATAATTCCCCTGCTCTTTATAGGGGTAGTAGGTATAGGTCTTCTACTAGGCGCCCTACCTTTTTTTTTGCCTATTTTGCTATAGCCTAAAGGCCTTTATTATAGGGGAGGCTTGGGTTAGAAGTATGCTTATTTATAAACTATCTCCAGTTATTCCTTGCTTCTTTTTTTAGGGTATTCTTTAACTGGTTTCTTATATCTTTATATTGTCTCTTGTCTTTAGGGTTATAGCTGCTTATATATTTCCTTCTTACTTATTATTGGCTGGCAATAAGAACCGCGTATTGTGCGGATTATATGTATTGCGTATAGGGGCCCGGTTATAAGACTGGGCAGTGCTCTTTTAGCCCATTTTTAATTACTACCTAGATCCTTTTTAGTCTATAGTTAATTTCCTTAGGGGTGGCTAATAAGCCTTGCTTATTTAGTATTGGGTGGATTTCTTCTAGGTCTTAAAGTTGTTGTTTAACTATATTAAGGAAATTGTCTGTCTTAAGCTTCCTTATTGCGTATCTTTTACTATTTAGTTATGCTTTAATGTCTAGATCTAGTTGTATCTAAATAGGGATGTGGTCTAAAGTAAGTGCCCATTCTTCTTTAGGGTTATACCTTTTAAGTCTCTAGTATTGGCCTTTGTCTATAAATATAAGGTTAATTATACTTCTAGTGGTGCCTTGTTGCCATATAGTTGCTCCTAGGGGGGTGGCTAGCTTAAGGCCCTAGATGTCTATAGCTCTTAGTAAGCACTCTGCCTATTATTTAGCAGTAATATAGATACCCCCCTACTGCAGGTGGTAGAGGTTTATATCTCCTAGTAGGATAGACTCTGTGCCTTTAGTTTCTAGTAAGCTTATTACTAATATAATGTTCTCTGTTTATGGGACCCCTTTAACCCTAGGGTTATATATATTAATAATTTGTATTAGTCCCCTATATATCTGGATTATTATAACTATAATATCTGGGTTAACTGTCTGCCATAACTATAAGGACAGGCTAATAGCCTTACTAATTATAAAGCACATGTGTGTGGCTGCTTTTAGTTTATATAGGAGCTAGAATCCTTGGGGGTAGTATATTAATTATATGTAGGTATTGTAGTACAGTTCTTGTATAGTAAGGATATAGTATTTTTTTAGGTCTAGATTGTCTAGTAGGGGCTTTATAAGATGGTGGTTTGTGTTACTGCAGTTGTATTATATAATGGATAGGTAGTAGACCCCTGGTAAGGGTCCTTTATCTCTCCTTTATTCCTTACTTCTTTTGTTTCTACTTTCTCTAGAATATTTAGAACTTCTGTCTCTTGTATCTATACCTTAGTCCCTACTTATTTTATATAGAGCTTTCTGTTCCCATGTCTTGTATTCCTATTAACGCTTCTATATCTAAATCTGTTATTGTCTCTAGTTCTTCCCTTATTTTTACTAGTTAGCTATATGCCCTTTATAAGTTAGCTGCAAATGTTATATTTGCCGCATTAAGTCTAATTCTTAATTATCCTAGTCTTAAGCTTGCTGTGGCTGTCTATAAGGGTCTACCTATAGGGCGTCCTCTTCCTTGTGTCCCCTGTGACCCTTATATCCCTATTTAGTTTGGTGATATCACGCGGCGTCACTTCTGGCCCATTAAGGCTTAGGATGGCTAGCCTAGCCCCCTAGTATTAAAGGTAGGAAATGCTAAAAAGGCACCTACGTCCCACTGGCTTATTGCCTATTATTTCCATTTATATAACCTAGCATGCAGTTGTTCCTGCAGCTATTAAGCCCTTACCTTCCATCTCCTATATTTAATGCAGTCTTCTCTCTCCTACACCTTATATATGCTTTAGTGGCAGTTTACACATTTTATTTGGTCTTAATTTAAGCAGTATCTTATATTATAGGGGCCTACACAGTGGCCGCAGTATACCTATGCTGCGCATGTAGATTAGGTGTGTCCCCATTATATATAGTAATAGCATTGTTCTAGGTGTAGTCTATAGTTATAGAGCCTTGTGTTGTATATAAGGCCATTTATAATTATTCCTTTTTAGATAAGGAGTTTTTACATTTCTAGTGTATATGTGCTGATAATAAGGGAGCCATGCGTTTGTCTGGTGTCTCCCTAGTAAGTCTCTAGCAACCCTTATATCCTCTTATTATTCTTATTATATACTTAGTTTACATTTTCCTAATAAAGCCATTGGATTTAGGTAATCTTAAGTCCTGGTATAAGGTGTTCTGTTTATCTTACTATCTCCTATATAATTACTATATTGTTTACCTAGCGTCCCTTTTCTACCCTAAGGCTTATGGGAACTACTGGGACTTTAACTAAGTAATCCTCACGGAGTACTTTTATACTAATGTATTCTCCTAGCCTATCCCCTGCCCTTATGGCTTGTTCCTTTACCTATTAATCCTTTAGGGTAACTCTAATATCTCTACTTCTAAGGTGTTAGACTGTAACAGTGTTGTAGACCTCTTTATAAATCTTTATAAGGACTTCTGTTTCTGATTATCCCCTAAGCCCCTGTACTTTTTCTGTATTTGGTTATATTATAATTATATGCCTGGTTGTTGTCTTAAGGGGGGTGGGTTCCCTATACTGTGGAAGTATAGCTATAGCGGCCTAGGTATGGTTTGCCGGTAAAGGGGGGTTTTATTTATTTTTAATTTTGCTTAGCTGTTAGAGGATTTAATTAAGGGTTTACTGGAGGGGCGCCTAAGGTTTACTGGACTAGCGGAGCCATTCTGCTAGCTGTGTTAGATTGTTATAGCTAATGGTTGCTCCCCTATAATTCTAGATACTAGACGCGTCTAATAAGCTTTATATTTTGTTAGATGCCTTCTTAATAAAGGTGTTTCTGCTTTATGGTGTGGTATTCGCCTATCTTTATTGTGGAGGGCTATTGCTGGGCGTGGTTCTGGCGGTTATATGCGAGTGTGAATCACCGTCGTTTAATGTGTGCCTCCCCTGCGATGCATGCATCTTAGGGGGATTCTCTGGGTGATTTTCAGGGTTCTTTTGGTTGGTTTTGGTCTTTTTGGGCCAGGTGCAGCAAGAGCTCTAATTAGCAAGCGCTTTTAGGTCTATAATTACATAACCAGTATTACAGCTTATACTAATACCTCTAAACTAAAGCTTGTAGAATACTATATTAAGAAATTATATTTTAAATATATAATAATATATATCTTATATTTAAACTGCCTATAAATTTTATTTAATACTATTAATTAGATAATTAGATATTATAATTATAATCCCTATTAGCCTCTTATAATACTATAAAATATTTTATATTAATACTTTGCCTATAATTATATATTTAGTAGAATTTTAATATTATAAACGAATTATAACCCTATTATATATATTATATTTAATTAATATAAAATCTAGTTAAAGAATTTTAAAACCTTTAGTTAAGTAATTCTCTAAATTTTAAGAACTACTTAGGCACTATATAAGTGCTATAAACTAGAGAGGTTTATTAGAATATCTAAGAAAATAAAAGGAGGTATTAAAATTCTCAATAACCTCTAACGTCAGAGAAAGAAACCCAATTTTGTAGATTATATAGGAAAATTCTCTAGGAATCTTGGAAAATCTAAAAATTCCTCCTTAGAATAAACTAAGGAAAATATAATTAAGTAAAAATGACAAAAAATCTTTTTATTCTTGGTAAAACCAAGATATTATACTAAGCTACTAGTCAGAATTAGAATCTTTAGGAAATTCATAAGGAGCTAGCAAGGTTTATTAGTAAATTCTAAAAAAAATAAGCTATTTTATGTACCTAGTTAAAGACTACCTCTAGACTTAATTTTAGAACCCTTTTTTAATACAGCCACGCAAGCACCATTAATGTTTAACATCTTAATGGAAAATCCAAGAAATTAGCCAATTTTACTTAAAAATAAAAATATATCAGAAAAAACGAGAATTAAATACCTTTTTAACTAAAAAAGTACTAAAAAGAATCTTAAAAAAGGAAAGTAAACAAGACCTATGTCTTCCAAATACCTTAGGCATTCTATTATTTTTGTTAAAATCAGAATTTCCATAAAAAAAAGTTAATTTTATTAAAATATATAAGAAATAAACTAGATTTCTTACTTCCTAAAGGCCCTTTTTTATATACTAAAGCTCAAGAATAGATTCCTAGGTAAAGTGAGAAATTAAATTATAGGTATTAGAATTTTTAACAATATACTTTGTAATTACAGCCATAAGGAAGTTTTTTAACTACCTTAGTGCCATTAATCTTACTATTAGGAGGCATTTTCTAAAAAAAATATTAAATTAGTTATTTTTTATCTAAAAAATAGTAAAAACCTATGGTATTCTGGATACGGTAGGTGTAGCATCTAAGATCTGCGTTTTTGTGTCCCTAGAAACCAGCCCTAAAATATTAGAAAAACTAAGAAAAAATATAATATTTCTCACCTTAACTTCTCTTCTAGGTCTTTATCTTAATCCTTCTAAATAGAATTAGCATTTTTTTAGAGCTACTAAGAAAAAAATATACCTTTAACGGCTTTCCTAACAGCCATCTTTTCTAATATGCTGCCTTTTTGGCAGTAGTGAGGGTAGTAGTACTAAGAGATTTAATATCCAAAATTTAAAGGAATTCTTGGAAAAAATAAGAAAATAATAAAAAGAAAATAAATAAAACCCTAAGTTAATATAGCAAGAGGCCGTATATTAAATAATTCTTCCTAGCAAGAAAGAAAGATTAGGATATCGGAAAAACCAATAATTAAGTAATCGCTATAATAGAAAACCGAGAAACAAATTTCTAAAAAAAATTTAATTGTTAATTTAAGGCTAATATAGCAGAATAACTAAGAAACTAGTAGGCGATATAATATAAAAACGAGAAAAGAAAAAAAGAGATCTCTATAAATTTGAAAATATAGTTCTAGAGGACTTTTTTTTCTAAAAATACATAAAAACTATATAACTTAAAAAATGACTTACTTAGGGGGCATTTTTGGAGCTCTGGGAGAGCTATGGGATTGTAAATCTAGTATATAAGTTAGTATATAATGTATATAGCTAATATAAAGCTCTAGCTTACTTGGTTTCGGCTTATTAATTAAGCGTTAAGGTGTTTGAGGTTGAAGAGCTCGATCGAGAGTAAAGTTCTCTAGGGCGCCAAGCCCTCGCGTATGCTAGGCCGTTTCGGGCCTGGCGCCCCGACCGTCCGCGCCTGGACGGTTACCCTACGATAAGAAGTCTCTGCTAAAGGTAATAAGGTAGCCCTTATGTCGCATTGCTGCATAAAATAATATAACTATGTGTGCCGTAAAGCCCTACGCAACAATTAGTTCTATTAGGTAATATTTAGCGTTCTCCTAACTATACTAACTACGACCCTATATAGTAGTTGTGATGGTACTGGAGCGCGTCACCTACTACTTTCTGGGCATTCTGCCATATTCTGCCATATTCTGCCGACACTACTTATAGAGCCAGCCAATTAGGATTTTCCATCCCCGGGATGGAAAATCGCTATTGGCTTGCTTACTACTAGCGCCTTAGCGACCCCTTTATATCTTAACAGTCTCTAATAGCCTTCTTCTTCTCCTTAGCTTAGTATTCTTATATAGTAGCAATCTACAAGCTTCGGTTTAGAAGCATTTGCATAAGCCCGTTATATTATACTAAGCTCTTCCTATATTGCCTAGGAAGGCCTCAATAATATCCCACCCTAAAAGAAGACCTTTGTCTGCAATGATGCGTTAATATATTATACTTAGACACTAAAAAAAAACTTACACTACTATGCCTAAGAAGGCCTTAATAATATCCTACTTTATAGGCCAGACTGTACTTAACCTATACCCTTAAAAGAACCCCGGAATTAAAACTAAATTATACAATTCCAACAAACCTTAGGAAGCTAATAATGGCACCTAAAGCGAGCTTATCTAAAAGACCTGCCTTTACCCAAGAGGAACACGAGATCTAGTTAGGATCGGAAATTAAAGACAATAACAACGTTATAGGTATACACGAGCAGATTCGTGCCCTTATAGCTAATTAGAAGGTCAATTGTTTTTAAGCCTAAAGTATATAAGAGACTCTAAAGGAGATCCTAGAAAGCCTTACTGCCTTATAAAACAGCCCAGCCTCCCCTTTATAAAGCCTTAGTCAACCCATTCGCTTAACTAAATGTAATATACCAGAGAGTACGGATACGATAACAAAGCAATTAAAGTCTATTAAGCTCCCTGACCCCCTATTATTGTTAAATAGCATAAACCCAACCTTTAAGAACTAGAGAATCCAGGTGTAAGGAAAGCTCCGTATTAACCATAACCATTTCCCCTCTAAAGAAGCTAAAATGCTCTACCTCTTTAGTTAAACCATTAGGAACGCCCAGTAACACCTCTAGGCCAAGTTTAAGGACGAGTTACCTATTTAGTTTATATCTATTAATAAGATAATATAACATCTAGCTGCTATCTATGTTAACCTAAATAAAGTACGGGATGCCTATTACAACTATAATTGCCTAATAATGAAATTGAACCAATCCTTTACTAAGTTCTAGACCTAATTCTTACACCTAATAGGCGAAGGCCAGGTTCCCCCTAAAAATTACCGTTTGGACCTATACAACAAGCTAACGGTCCAACTATAAGAGAAGATCGCGGTAGCCTTAAACGACCTACTAACCTACTAAAGACTTGCAGCCCGATATTTGTTACTGGATTTAGAACTAAAATAAATTAATACTTGTTCTAACTAACTAAAGAAGTCCTATAGCAACCGGAACCTATCCGCTACGCTAACTGGAGCTGGCATTAAAAGACAAACTATAACCGCCCTTATACTAAAAGCTGTTATAACTACCTACCTATAAGCCTTGTCTAAATTGCCATGTACTATGCCTTTAGCCAATGCTTATTATAATACCCCAATTAACCCTATATTGGTTATATGCTTTAATTATAGAAAGGATAGTTACTTTGCTACGCCCTGCCCAGAGCTAAAGGATATAGGTAATATTAAGGAGATAGAGGAAGAAGAAGAAATATCCAATAAGTTAGGAAAAGAAGAACCCTAGGGAAAGACTCCCCCCTAGGGTATTCTATTAATCTTAAAGAGATTAATCTAAGTTAGCTAATAGGTGGAAAACACTTTATAGTTCTATATATAGTATCTTAAAATGGATATAGAGTTAATATAACTGCCCTTGTTAACACTGAAGTAAATAGCTTTGCCTTTATAAATACTGCTTATATAAATGACGTTACTAAGTTCTTAAATGTAAATACTACCTGACTAGAGAAGCCTATTTAAGTAAAAGGCTACAATAGCTAAGCCGGTAAGCCGGTTACCTATATCTTAAAGCTATATATCGCTATTAATAGACAATGCCAGTTTGGTATCCCCTTCTGCATTCTAGACCTAGGGTCCTATAATATAATCCTTAGCTAAAAATGGATGTCCTACTTTGATATTTAGCTAAATATTTAGTAAAGACAGTTTATCTAGCTAGAGAATAGACTAAAGTTACCCTCCTTTATTAGAGAAATCCGCACTAACCGCAAGACATTAGCCGCGAAGGCTGATCCTATCTACTAGCAGGATATTAGGCACCATAACATGGCCTTTGCCTAGGAAGATACCCGCCGCAAGGCCAGTAGGAACTCTATACTAACAAGGATACTCCCCCAAAGGACTGTAGTTAAGGAGGACTCTACTTATAGAAGTGGAATGGATAGTAACATAAACAACTTCCAAATCGCGGAGATCCGGCCAATGGGGAAGAGGACATACTAATAGGATATAAAGAATAACCTTTAGAAGATGTAACAAGAGCTAAAAGGAGTAAAGATAACGCTAATATACCAAAGGCCCCTAAGGCCACGGACATCCCTACTATTGTATAACCCCCCTATAGTAGACATCGCGGCAATTAACGCCATAGGTTTCCACTTTAATATATATTAAAAGGACAATAAGGTCTTTATAACTAGCTTATACGAAATTAATTAAATTATTAATAAGAAGGAAGAAGGGCTAGTAGAGGAAACTAATAAGAAGCTAGTTAAGCGCCTCCTCCCTATATACCTCTTAGATTATAGAGACGCGTTCTTAAAAGCAGCCTTAGATATACTACCCCCCTACTAAACCTATAATTATAAGATTTAACTAGAGGCTGATAACTCCCTAGGTTATAGCCCCCTTTACTAGTAAACTATTAAGAAACTAAAAGCAATTAAGTAGTATTTAATTAATAACCTCTATAAGGGGTTTATTAAACTAAGTTAGGCCCCTTTTACTTCCCCTATTCTATTTATAAAGAAACCTAATAAAAGCCTTCATTTCTGCATTAACTATTAGAAACTAAACGCTATTACTTAGAAAGATTGCTACCCTCTCCCCCTAATTAATAAGACCCTTATATATCTAAGCCAAGCCAAAATCTTTACTAAGCTTAATATCCGCTAAGCTTTCTACTAAATTAGGATAGACCCTGCATTAAAGGATCTAACAATATTCCGCACCTACTACAGTTATAAATGTAAAGTTCTTCCTTTTGGACTAATAAATAGGCTAGCCACGTACCAATAGTATATAAATAATGTTCTTTTTAACTACCTTGATGAATTCTACACGGTATACCTAGATGACATCCTTATATACTTAGACAATGAACTTAAGCACTAAGTTTATATTAAAAAGGTCCTAGAGAGGCTGCGGAATATAGGCCTATAAGTTAACATTAAGAAATATAAATTTGGAGTAAAATAAATAAAGTGCCTTAGGTTTATTGTTAGCATAGAAGGAATTAAAGTTGACCCTAAGAAGGTTAAGGCAATATATAACTGGAAACCCCCTTATACTGTAAAAGGCATCTAGTTTTTTCTTAGCTTCTATAGCTTCTACTGTTGGTTTATCTATAATTATAGGGTTATGGCTAAGCCTCTTATACAACTAACAAAGAACAATACGCCTTTTATTTTTAACAATAATTATATAAAAGCTTTTAAGGAGTTAAAGAACCAACTTACCTCCTCCCCAATTCTTCGTTACTATAACCTAGACCTTAAATTAATGCTAGAAACGGACGCCTCCAATAGAGTAGTAGCGGGAGTTCTCTTATAGTTATACCTAGATGGCAAGTAGTACCCTATTGCGTTTTTCTTAAAGATAATAGCCCTAGCTGAGTGTAACTATAAAGTATATAATAAGGAAATGCTAGCTATTATATAATTATTGTCCTAGTGGCGCGCAGAGCTTAGAAGCACAGACTCTTAGATTAAAGTCTATACTGATTATAAAGCCCTTAAGTATTTTATAACAATAAAGCAGCTTACTAGTTAATAGGCTAGGTAGGCTAAAATACTTTTCTAATTCTTCTTTATAATTATATACCGCCTTAGTAGGCAAAATTCTAAAGCTAATACCCTTACCTAGAGAGAATAGGACGTGGAACTATAGGATAAGCTAAAGGCTTAGCACCGGACATGTGCCCTCCTCTATCCCAAACAGCTTAACCTACATATCCTTTAGGAACTAAGCTCCAAATAGAATAAGCTAGTGCCTATGGAAGGAGAGATCCTAGATAAACTAATGGGACTAATTAACTATATCCTAATTGTGAACCGCACAGCCAAATTCCTAAAAGCCCTCCGCGACTAAGCTATGGAAGGCAACCCTAATTTAAAAATGGAAGATGGACTGCTCTTATACTAAGAATGGCTTATAGTTCTAGACGTTAATAACCTACAAACAGAGCTAATCTGTAAATCCCACTATTAAGTCTCTACGGCGCACTCTAGTTAAGACAAGACCCACTAACTACTAGCGCCTTACTACTACTAATAAGGACTCCTATCCGACATAGAACAATTTACTAGGAATTGTTATACTTATAAATAGGTAGATACCCCTAGGGATTAAACCTCTGGATAGTTATAACCACTGCCAGTTCCTGAACGCCCTTGGTAGTATATTATAATAGACTTTAAATTATTCCTAAAGGATAAATATAGCTACGATATGGCCTTTATGATAGTTAACCAACTAAATAAGCAAGCCATTTCCCTCCCCTGCTTTAAGACCACAACTGTAAAGAACATGGCCCGTATATATATTAATAACATTTACCAGATCTATAGCGCTCCTAAGTTAATTATCTCTGACTATAGACCCCAATTTATATTAGACTTTTAAGACAAATTCTACCACATCCTTAGAATTAAGATTAAGCTCTCTACTGTATTCCACCCTTAGACTAATGGCTAAACTGAGATTATAAACCAATACCTTAACCAGCAACTTCGCCCCTTTGTTAATTACTACTAGGATAACTGGTTAAAACTACTGCCTATAATAGACTATGTACAGCTTACACTCCCTTATAATAGTATAGGAATATCGCTATTTAAGCTACTCTATGGATATAAGCCATAAACATCTTTTAATTGGGATAGACCTATAGGACCTATGACGGCCCGCAAACGCCTTAGCTATAAAGAGGCCTAGATATTCGCCAAGAAAATATATGGAGCCTGGGAGACTGCTTAAGCAATTATAAAAAAGGTATAAGAGAAGAAAGAGGCCGACGTGAACTAATATTGTTGCGAGGTAGACTTCCACGTAGGAGATAAGGTATGGGTGTTAATAAAGAACTGGAAGACCTAGAGGCCGAGCCATAAGCTAGACTACTAAATGGCTGGCCCCTACAAGATCCCTAAGAAGGTAGGGTACTCTTTTAAGGTTAAGCTACTAGAGTTAATGAAGATCCACTCTGTCTTCTCTCTAGACTAACTACAAAAGGCCGCGGATGACCCATTATCTAGATAGTACAATAACCCCCTACCGCTAATTTAGATTATAGAGGACAAGAAATAGAAAGTTAAAGAGATCTTAGTAGTTAAGAAGGACTATAGTACCTTAAAATACTGTGTAAGCTAGGTAGGTTATGATAAAGATCTAGAATAGTACCCCGCATCCGATTTTAAGTACTCTCCCTATAAGCTATAAGATTTCTACCTAGCCTACCTAGACCTCCCTAGACCACTACGCAAACTAGACAGCTAGATTAAATGCTAGGAGGAAGGGTTAGATAACTATAACAATCTAAATAACAATAAAGAACTTGGACAAAGCCTAAGGGCAGGCTTTTTTAGGAGGGTGGGTAATGTAACGGTACTGGAGCGCGTCACCTGCTACTTTCTAGGCATTCTGCCAAATTCTACTATATTCTGCCGACACTACTTATAGAGCCAGCTAATTAGGATTTTCTATCCCCGGGATGGAAAATCGCTATTAGCTCGCTTACTACTAGCGCCTTGGCAACCCCTTTGTATCTTAACAGTCTCTAATAGCCTTCTTCTTCTCCTTAGCTTAGTATTCTTGTATAGTAGCAATCTACAAGCTTTGGTTTAGAAGCATTTATATAAGCCCGTCATAGTAGTATTAGCTTATAAGCAATAATAAGCCTCCTCTTTAGAAATAATAGGTGCCTAGTATATACAGATAATAGTATTTAGTAAGTTTATCTAAATATAGAACTATATAGGTATACTAAGAAGCCAATCCTATTAGTTATATAGTCGGCGAGCCTAGGTTTACTTATTTTTAACAGCCCTAATATAGATTGCTGTAAGTTAGTCTCTATAGATAAGCTAGAGTTAATTATAGAAGTTATTACGGATAGCTTTAGCTTTAATAGGGTCTTCTAGTATATATAGACTAAGCTAGTCTAAATATATACTTTTATAGACGCTATATATACCTTTAATAGTACCCTTATCCTTAAATATAGCGCCAAATTGCTAGAATGTAGTCTTATTTACAGGAAGACAATATATACTCAGCATTTTAGGATAGCGATTACTATCTCTAAATATAGTATTAACGCCATCTATATAAATTCTTTTAAGTGTATCTAATATAAGGCTTTATATAATATTCACCCCAATTTTATTGTCTTTACTAGATATACTAGGGGCATTTAGTATATCTTTAAGCCTAAGTGGTATTATTGGATTGTGTATACCTTAATATAAACCTAAAGGTGGTAGCTTAGGGTAAAGAATAATAGCTGCCGTCGTTATTGCCTGTATAGTAGCTATATAGCCCACAACCTTATTACGTTTTTTGTTCTTAAAATTAATATTATTATAGATAATTACTGCCTGCTTATTAAACGCTTAACGCTAAAGCTCTCTTTAAGGAAGTTAGCTAATTAGCCTAGGAGTTTATAGAAGTTAGGTACTATACCTTTTGTCACAGCGACGCAGTCAATTGAGGCACGAGCGCCGTAAAGAACGTATGCAAGCCTATACAATTAGATTGTCTACCGACGAGGATATCAAACTGAGGAGTAGAAGAAGGTCGTAGAAGGAACACGTCTATATACATAGAGCCAAGACATAAGCAAGCCCCCCTAACTAGGCCCTATCTAGGTTACACATAACAGTGCCATAACACCTTTACCTCCTTAGTGGCTTTAACTATTAACTAACTAGCCTAATAATAACTATAATATATTCCAAGCCCTAATAGAGTTTTAATTACTTACCGCTTTATACTAAAGCCTATTAAATAGATATCTAGTATTAAAGAGAGGAAGCTAGATTGCTTTTTAGCCTAAGAATAATATACTATACTAATAATAGCAAATAATCGCCTAGATAACGCATTAGACTAAGGTGTGGCGTTATAACTAGCTTAGTGGGCACGCTAATTGCTTATAAGTTTTAAAAGAATAGCGTGCCATATTAGAGCAACCTCTTAGATAATTCTAAAGGCTTGCTTAAAGTCTAGTATCTCTAGGTCTATAGTATAATTAAATTAACTAAAGTATAGCTAACAGATAAGATTATTAAGCTCTATAGTAAAAGAATCTGCTAGAGAAGGACGCTAGTAGATATCCCTTATACGTGGATTGTTTATAACATGCATTAGTATATGCTATTACTATTATGGTTGGGTATATTAGAGGTGCTAAATTATAACTACTTTACCCTTTTTTGCCCCGGCCTAAGCAAGTATAAAGGTTTAAAAACTCCATTAAACGCGGCGGAGTATATTAGCCACTTATTATAGTTTAAATTGCATAAACTGCCGTTCCCTAGAGCTTATATTATATTAACCGCAAATAGGAGAAGGTTTATTAGAGGAAGGCTAAAGAGCTTTAATAGTATTGCTATTAAGCTTATTATTAAGGTAGTCTATATTACTGTTAGAATATTTATCTAGGTATCTGTTAAGGTGTCTATTAAAAGGTAGAAGAGGGCTAAGAGGGGCGCTAGATAAAGGACTTTACGAATCTTTAGATAGGGGTATATATATTAGGCTGGCAACGTCTATTATTTCTTAATTGGATAGAGTAAGTAAATAGCTTTTAATTAATTCTAATTGCAAATGTTTTAAAGTTAATTTAGGGTATAAGATACAGCGGTATAATAGAAGAGTTATCGCCTAATAAGAAATATTAAGTTCTGTTTATACTAACTTAATAGCACGAGTGAGTCGTATCCACGGGCACGAAATATATGTAGTATTGTATGCTTGTTTGGATGGTGACTGTTAATTATATAAAGCAGACTACGTGGTCTATATACTAATACACCTCCCCCCTAATTAGTCAGTGCTTTATAAGTGCACCAGACGCGTAAGCGAGTGGTTAGTGCACTGAACGCGTAAACGCGTACCTAGTGTACCGAACGCGTAAGCACGCGTTCGGTACAACAGGTGCTGTAATTATACACTAGCAGTACTTGAAAAATGAAACCACTTATATACAGCCTCTGTAATTGCTTTAATAGAACCATAAAACATAAAAGAAAATACATAGAAAATCTCCTAAGGTGCCATCTAGGCTGCCTTCCAAACGGTGCCCTAAGCTGGCCGTAAGTTCTGCTTACGGTCCGTAGAATGAACCGTACGGCCTTTTGACAGGCAGTAGACGAGCCACAAGTTGGATTGTAAGGGCTGCCAAGGCGCTAGTGCTAAGCGAGCCAATAGCGATTTTCCATCCTGGGGATGGAAAATCGTAATTGGTTAATTCAACTACCCTATAAAATTTGGCGGGTTATATGAGTCTACCAAGTTCCACCGTAGCTTTCCACCGTTTTCTACCTGTACCGTATAATGAGCCGTACGGCCTTCTAACGGGCTGTAGACGTACCGTAGGTGCTCCGTTAGTCCTATTCTACCCATTCTATGACTTCTAGGTTAAGCCTATTCGTGTTAATTAGGGTTTTAAGAGCTTAATATAGCTTTGCCTTAGTCATAGCATCTACTGGGTTGTCTCTGCTGCTAATCTATTTAACCTCCATAATCTCGCGCCGTTCGTAGGCCTGACGTAAGTATATAAGGTCAACTATAAGCCTCTTCTCTTATATTGTACCTAGTTTAACTAGGCAGTTATAAAGGGACTTTAAATTGGTGTATAGAACCAGGGGTAACTGCTCCAGTTATAAAATCTTCTGGACCGTTGATTTGATTGCGGCTGCTATATTAAAGCCATGGGCTAGTGCATATAGCTTAGAAGCTAGTACACTGCAGGTTACTTATTTGCACTTAATTAAAGACTAGTGCAGTATATTTGCATCCTAATTGTGGTCCGTAAGTACAATTACAAAGCCGATTTGTGATAATAGGTCTTTATTATTAGCAAAGGAGGCGTCTATAAATGCTATTATATTAAGGGAATTTAGGTCTAGTGGTATAAAAGTAAGTCCTCTTATTACATTGTCAATTTGCTATTAAATGCGCTTATTAAGCTACTTGACATTTTCTTCTTGCGGATCTACTGCCTGGGCCGCAAAGGATAAGTTGTAGGCAGATTCGGGTTAGCAGACTATAGCTATATAGGCGCCTCTTACACGCTATGCAGCGTATTAGTCCTTTATATTTACGGTCTTATAGGTCTCTCCGCGGGAACTAGTAAGGTCCGTAGGCTTTGCTATAACAGGCTTTAGGTTTTGGGCTTAGCGTTCCTAAGTTAGCTTAATTAGGTTACCCTTTTATATAATTAGGCCTCTATTAAACTTAATTAGATTCTGCTCAGTTAACTACTCTTATGGCTTTACCAAGAACTTAGCCTTTTGTAGTTTAGTTTCTTTAGCGTCCACAAAGGTCTGGTCTGCTAGGAATAGGGTATTGTCTATTTAGAGTCCAATAATACCAAGGCCGTTTAATAGGCTGTATAGGAGGTAGGGGTTATAGGTTAACTATTCTATTTTAAGTTTACTAATATGGTGCTAGTAGTATGTCTTAAACTAATAGTTTCCGGCTTCTGGTACTCCGTATAGAGGTTTTATAACCCGTAGGATTGTTCCTAGTTATAGGTTAAGCTTAGGGGGTGGCCGTATAAAGATATCCCTACTTAGGTAGATATTAGACTGCACATAGGCTTATAAGATATCCCGTAGGTAAAGAGCTATAGGTTTGCTTTACTATAGTCCAGGCGTAAGTGCAAGTATAATCCATTAGCTGACTTGTTAAATTATAGGTAATTATATAAGGACTAAGCCCTTCCCTTAGTCGTTATAGGCTTGTATAATAAGCCTTGATTTTTTAAAAGCTTTATTAGTACCTAGGTGCTTAATTTTGTTAACAAAGCGTGAGTTAAATATACGGACGCCTTATGGAACATCTTTCTCCGTTATAATCGCAAAGACGCCCTTTTTAAGTAGTCCGTTGATCTCTTTATGTTGTGAGTCCGTAAAGGGGGTTTCCTATACTAGAACTAATATATCCGTAGGCGGAGATTGCCTTGCGGATATTCCCACAGAGGTTAGGTAAGTCTCCGTTATAGTATTCTTAGTTACAGGGTACTTTCAGGGGCGTCCTTAACCGCGCTTTATAGTAGGTATAGCGGGTTTAGTGGGTTTCTAGAGGACTTCTAGGGTAGGCAAGGGTGCTTCTAGCTTATCTAGTTCGGCGGTCGCTTCTAGTTTGTCTAGTTTAGCGGTTACCTCCAGTTTATCTAGCTTAGTAGTTGCTTCTAGTTTATCTAGCTCGACGTTATAGGTATCTTTAGGCCAAAAGTAGGGTTTTATAGACGTGCTCCTAAAGCTAGTCGGGCCGCTAGGAAGTTATATATAGCACGTCTCATTTTCTACAGCTAGTAAACGGTAGGGTCCGGTCCACTTACCGCTTTTACGCTATATAAGGACTTTAGAGTTAAGCGGGAGGTCATATACTGGGGTTATATTGGGTCCGTTACGGTAGTATAGGGCGTTATTAACAGCTTATTTAGCCCGTAGCTTGACTATCTCAGCTATTGCCTTCTGTATTGCAGCTGCTTGTTCCGTAATAGACGGGGTAGGAGGATTTAGGTTACTTATCCTTAGGTAGGCTCTATAGACCAAGAGGGTAGGTACTAGTCCATTTGGGCTAGCAGTGTCGTTAATGGCTTTTACGGCCATCTATAGAGCTAGTTCCTTTTAGATGTCCTTACACTCGTCCATAATAATCTGGTAAGCTCTCTATAGGGCTAGGTAAGCTTGCTTAATAAGCCTAATAAACTAATGCGCCTTAACTAGAACGGCTTTTATTAATATAGCCATGGCCGTAGCATACTACTAGAATTCCTTGCTGATAAAGTTCCTACCGGCGTCGTAGGTAATATACTTAGGAGGTCCAATATACGTATTAATCCAGCAGGTCCGTAAAATATCCCAAGTGTACTTTACAGATATATTTTGCAACCAATAGGCGGCTTGATAGCGGGTTGTCTTATTAATTATATATAATACTAGGCTGCCATTAATATACATAATATCTACGTATACTAAATGGTTAAAGTTAAGATCCTTATAAAGGGTGAACTTAAATCGGCCTAGGGAACGTCCGTATTTCTAGTAGTAGGAGCAGTATTTAGTTAGGTGATTAACTGCCTTCCTATTAACGTTGTCGTGTTTAGAGCATTCAAGGACTCTATATAGCTTTTCGGCTGACGGGTGGCTAAAACAATAATACAAACGGTGGATCTCCGTACTAGTAAGGTAGCACGGGTTATAGTCGAAAGATTCCTAAATATAGGTCCGTAAAGTCTCTCCCTATATAAGAAACGGGTGTCCAAATCGTTGTGTAATTGGTAGGGTAATATGCTTGCTTCCTAGGGCAGTTGCGGGGCCGATCAAGGTATCTATAATATTGTTATAGTAAACCTGTAACCTGTCCATATCCGCAAGGCAAAGTAAAAAAGGGGTGTCTGCTTTTACTATATAGAAGTTAACTAGGCTAATTAGGGTCTTAACTGCAACTAATCCAATTAATGCAGTTAAGCCAATGCCGAATTGGACGTTTATGGCCCCAGTTTGCATAGTGTTAATGTCCGTATTATTATTTACGGTAGTCCTATATACAAGGTATTATCCATAACCTATAGTAGACTTCTTGGAGGCGCCTATGTTGATTATAACACCGTAGAATTCCTTAGGGGTATAGCGTTCTGTGGTAATATATGCAAATGGGTCCTGCTCGTGATCTATAACATCTATAATGGGGGTGCTTGCGGAATGGTTTTCGGGCGCAACTAAGTATATAAAGGAACGGTCGGCTAATACAGTCGTGATATTAAAGGCTTGGCTGTCTGTAAAAGGTCTAAAAGTGGTTAGGAATATCTCTAAGGTCTCTTATTCCTAAGCGTCTGAGTTAAAGTTAATTATAAGGGCTTCTATTAACTTATTAGGGGGCTCTTCTGCTTCCTCTCCTTTATATTCCAAAATAAACTAGCTAATATAGCTATCAAGTCTCTTCCTAGACTTATTACGTTCTTCCTAGGTATACCTTATAGACCAACATCCTTTCTTGCCACATATAAAGCATTTCTGGCTTGTTCGTCTGCGGGGGTATGCTTTTATACGGGAGTTACTGTGGGGGTTACGGGTAGGACTTAGTTGGTATAGGTGCTACTAGCGGTAACGGCGGTCCGTAAAGTAGACGTCTAAGTCTATCTGCGGATATTAAATATCCGTGGCAAAGGCTTAAGTACTACCCAGTGGGTTTAAGACTTCATACATTACAATAGAGGAGCGTAGGTTATTAATAAGGCCAGCTAAGGTGTCTATAGGCTTGTAATAGGCGTACTTACAGGGCTCTACTTCCTGGCAAGCCGTAATAAGTTTATTATGCAGGAAGTCGTCTATTTAAAGCTTAGTGTTAAGGCCGTGCTATAGGTACCAGAGGTCTTTAATAAGGATTTGCAGACACTCTATAGTCGATTTTTTAGTATTCTTGTTAATTACGGTCCGTAGCTTAGTCGCATTCTATTAGGTAAGGATATCACGCTTATATTCTGGTCCTTTAAAGTAGTTACGTGTAGCTTTGCATAGCTTATTAAAAGGAACACTAAGGGGGTTACTCTTAAGGTTGGTGTAGTAGTAGTTAAATGCTAGGCCGCGCAGTATAGTAGAGTAGGCTTGGCTGAACTCCTGTTTAGGAATATTAGCCTTCTGACAGAGGTCCGTAAAGATGGTCAGTTTAAAGTCAAAGTTGTCATTTTCACCGCTGTACTTAGATTTGTCGGTGTAGAGCTTAGCTAGGTTAGCTAGTTCCTTGCCGTAGGTCTTTACTTAGATGGTTTACAGATCTGTAACTTGAATAATAGAAGGGGTTTAGTCCATATTTTGGTTTATAGGGGTATTACGTTCTGTAATTTAGGTTACGGGGGTATTGTGGTCCGTAACTTAAGTACTAAGTATGCTTTAGCCCGTAAGATTAATTCCAAAACTGCTTAGGTTTATAGGACGAATTTAGTTAAGAGGGTCAAGTATAAGGCCAGCGATTATATTAAGTTTAAAAAAAGTAAAGAGTTTCTTAGTTTTTTAAAACTGGTCTAGGATTTCCTCCTTAGTCCATTCCGTTTGGTCCTTTTTGTATATAGTGTTGTATAAGGACTGTATAATAGTAACTTGTTTATTCCTTTTAACCCATACACCTTAGTTACGTAAATGGGTTCATAGTTTACGGATAGTAGTAGGGTTGCAGGCTTTAAAAATAGCTTCCGTAAAGTCCGCAAAGTCTTCCTAGTATTACTCCTACAGGTCGTTATTTATAAGCTTAAAGTGTTTATATTCAAGGATTTTAAAACTGATATAGTCGTTAACGTTGTTTATAGATATAACGTCAACTCCTTGTCTTCACTTCTTTTAACCTTCGCTGACTTGCTTGCTAATATCTGCTATACTGTATAGTGTAGTGCGTAGCGGGCGGAAGAGTTCTTGTAAGGGTCCGTAAAATCGGTTTACGGGCCGTAAGGGTTTGTAGGAGGGTAAGGGGTTTCCGTAAAAGGTCCGAAGAGGTTTAAGGTTCGAGGGGGTTAAGGATAGGGGTTCTATATAGGTCTGTATTCGCGTCTATAACTTCCGGTAAACCGTACTAAGACTTAAATAAGTATATAGGGTTGGGGATAAGTCTGTAATCCCCAACTTCCGACCTTCTAGCAGGTCGTACTAGGAGTCTAAACGGGTGGTTGCTGTCGTGTGTATCGCTTGGGGGGAGGTATTAAGTGATTGCTAATCTGTGCGCGCTCACTGATTAGTGTTTGTACTAACTTAATAGCACAAGTGAGTTGTATCCACGGGCACGAAATACATGTAGTATTGTATACTTATTTAGATGGTGACTGTTAATTGTATGAAGCAGACTACGTGGTCTATATACTGATGCACCTCCCCCCTGATTAGTTAGTGCTTCATAAGTGCACCAGACGCGTAAGCGAGTGGTTGGTGCACTGAACGCGTAAACGCGTACCTGGTGTACCGAACGCGTAAGCACGCGTTCGGTACAACAGGTGCTGTAATTATACAATGTCAAACGAACTCGTGCATCAGGAATTTTTTTTTAGGCAGGTTGTTGCAGATTGCGGCAACTTACTGTACTGTTCTGTCTTTTCAGTGTTCTCTGTGCCCGCCTATTCTCCAATTAATTGTATCTCGTTTAGTCAATAGAGATTTGGTCGCAGAGGAAGAGGAGTGTGCCTTGCGTTATTGATCTCATCGTACTTAGGACTCATACTACCGGTATAACTCTTGGAGGGCTGAGTGCTCGTGACTTTGGTAAGGGTGGAGAGGTAACTTCGTGAACATAATAGCGGCAATATAAAACTATAGCCGATAGCGCAGTGGGCGCTTTCGATTGATGGATGATAGGTATTAGAGCAACGCCTTCGGGTCGGGTATATTCAGAAGATAATCAGCTCAGGTACGCTTATAATGTCAACGAATTAGACGTAGCACGGGCCGAAGGTCGGTAAACTCTCACCCACAGTGCCCCTCGTCGCCCCCTGCAGGCTTCCCCAATGCCCCGCGGCACCTCCCGTACCTTCCAGTTACAACTTATATACGACCTCTTTTCACCAGCAGACATGGAAGAGACACGTTCTGTTGAGAATCAATTTGTCCCATCGCCTCGGTTCGCGCTTAGTTGAACGTCAAGTCTTCACTATGAGTTCCTCTCCACCATCACCCACGGAACCCGCAGACAAAATGTCCGACAACAACTTGATTGGACGTTTGGCGCTGATCACGGGGGCCTCTGGGGGGTAAGTGATTATACTCTTCACTTAAAAGACTGTGGGCTTACAGTGAGAACAGGATTGGGGCCGCCTGCGCGCGTGCACTCGTCCATCATAACATTGATATGGCATTGACTTATTCTACCAATCAACATGCCGTAGAAGAGCTGGTCGCCCAACTTGAGAAAGAATACCGCGAAGTAAGGCCGGAGAATGGATTTCCGATTATCACGATCCATCAAGTAGACCTTGCCTCAGTGGAAAGAACGATTCGACTCTACGATGATATCAGGAAAAAGCATGGGAGACCCGTAGATATCCTAATCAGTAATGCTGGCTACGGAAGGCGCATTCCTGATATATGGTATGTCCCTGGCTGTGTAAGGGTCATGATTTCGAAAGATCATCTTACTAATTTGAAAGTAGGGATATTCCACTCGAAGAATTTGAGCACACAATTAATGTTAATCTACGCGCGTCGTTCCTCCTCGTCAAAGGAGTCATCGACGGAATGAAAGCTCAAAGATGGGGGCGGATTGTGTTTGTTTCCTCAATTGCAGCATACGGTGCAGGGATAAATGGTTGCCGTAAATGCTCACTTCTACATTCACACCAAACTATATCGCCTCAAAGCTCACAGTTGGCCAGATTATGCTGCATCGAAGGGTGGTCTGACAGCGATGATGAAAAATCTATCGAGTCATCTTGCCGAATATAATATTACAGTCAACGATGTTGCTCCTGCTATGATTGGCGAGACAGGCCTCATCCCAAACGAGTATACAGTCCCTGGACTTGTCGACAGCATCCCATTAGGTCGCCTGGGAACGCCAAAGGAGGTTGCTAACGCTGTTCTCATGTTTTGCACTACCGGGTATATTACCGGCCAAAGTCTTCTAATAGCTGGAGGACTGAACCACAAATGAGGGAGGATACGTATTCTGAATTGGGTGAATATGGGTTATGTGACGGGATGAGTAATGTGATGGAGCGAGAACTTGAGGTTGCAAATTCATGATATATATGATATATGTTGATAAAATACCAATTCACTTTTGGAGTGTCCCTGGTGGACAACAAAATACCAGCATTGCACCACATGTCTCTTGGTCAAGCAATCCGGCATCTCTGTTTATAGCTGTAATCAACACTCCTACCCCATGGTTGAAGGAATTGCCTAAATTTTCCACCGATCGGCAACACGGTTCAGTCGGCCCGGAGGAATGCCGTCACAGGGACATTCCCATATAAAGTCCCACGTCGACCCATCTGAGATCAACAGTACTCTTCGGAAGTATTTTCTTAGTATTTATATCGTTATAGCGCCAAAGTCTTACTTAGAAATGCCTTCGCCAAAGTCTGCGCTCCTTATTGGTGAAATCACACACGCGCGGAAAGAGTGGAAAGAATGCGGTTCGATAACAAATTTGAAGGTGGAATCGATGCAGCATTTCTTCAATCCCAGCACGAATTGACCTAACTCTCGTAGGAATATCCATCAGGATCACGTGAAGATTTTATCTCGAAATGCCGCAATGGTGACTTCAACGGTGTGTATGTAATTTACCGGAGCAACGACTCAAACAAAGTACGTTCTATTATAAGTGGAATATAATTTTTAGATCAAAAAGACTGTGAGGGGATTTTTTTTCTGACTATCATAGATCACGGGAAACTTCAACGAGGAGCTCATTGACGAACTTCCAGATAGCCTGAAGTTCATATGCCATAATGGTGCTGGATACGACAACATTAACGTGGCCGCATGCTCACGAAGAGGTCTGATTCCTCGCTCTAGCATTCTATACAGTGGCTCACATGTCCCCAGGAATTTCCGTAGCAAACACACCAATAGCCGTCAACGATGCTACAGCCGATGTAGCATTGTTCCTCATGCTGGGAGCTCTACGCCGTATAACGCCCTCTTTCCAAGCTGTAAGGCAAGGTATGCATATTTTCCCCTCCGCGTACGAGGATTTCGTGCTGAATCAACAGGCAAATGGCGGGGAGGTCCAAACTTTCAGCTCGGGCACGACCCAAAGAACAAAGTGCTCGGGATCCTTGGCATGGGCGGGATCGGGCAAGCAGTGGCAATGCGAGCAAAAGCTTTCGGCATGAAAATCCAATATCATAATCGCCGGTCATTACCACCGAGGGAGGAGAGCGGAGCGAAGTATGTTAGTTTTGAAGAGCTGCTGAAGACATCCGATGTGCTGAGCTTGAATCTTTCTCTTAACCCCTCAACGAAACACATTATCTCAAAGCCGCAGTTTGATATCATGAGGGATGGTATCATTATCATTAACACTGCACGGGGATCGCTGATTGACGAGGCGGCATTGGTAGAGGCGCTGAATGTCGGGAAGGTATGGAGTGCGGGCCTAGACGTGTACGAGGATGAGCCAAATATTCATCCTAGGTTGATGGAGAATGAGAATGTGGTGTTGTTGCCACACATTGGAACGGCAACCTTCGAGACTCAGGTAAGGCCGGTTGTTCTAATCTGTGAGTGCATACGCTAATTGCTGACTGATAGCGCGACATGGAGTTGTTAGTATTGGAAAATCTTAAAGAGGCCATTCAAAACAATCGGTTGAAGACACAAGTTCCTGAGCAGAAGTAGTAGCGATGGGGCTGGTTGTGAAGTTGGCGAACTTGGGGGTAAACTGCGTGGGGAATATAGCTTCATGCAAATTCAAGCCTAACAATTTCCACGGTGACCTGAAATTAATATTATAGATCACAGAACAGCCCATAAAGGTGGATGAATCTTCATATAACTTCGTCTTATGATGTTGCGTTTCTTCTGTATTGTGGCTCGTGCAAAAGCTAGGACCATCCTGTATTCGATTTGGAAGGAATCTAAAACGACGCTGTCCCTCATACTACTAGCCTTCGCGTTTCATACATCTCCTTCTGCCGACCATGTGCGCGTTCTGGCAAGCTGTTAAGTAATTCAGCACAATTCTTTCTCATCTTCGTCCACAGTTGACATAGTCGAAACCACTTTCCGTAAGGGGGTTGTCGGCAAAGTTTCAATCGCCGAAGACTCTACTTCGAAGCCGGAAGGCTTGTTAAGTCCTCCAATCGTCATCAGTAATGCTACGGACGGCTTTTGAGATGAGTGGTGCAGCGTCGACGGCTTTTGAGGTGCTCTGATGATGGGGATGACAGGCTGTTCCCCGCACATTACTGAGATTTCGTGTGGAGCTACACCGTCCGACCCCAGGGAGTATGCCGATCCCATCTCCCAGCACCTCGTCCTCGGTATTCGGAGACCTTATCATGGATTTCCAATTGAGTCGATATAAAGCCTACTCTGCCCTCAATCGCATTGTTTGATACTGCGTTGAATTTCTCCACCTCTTGTTTTTGGGGTCATTTAGACTTCTTTACCCTACTCGATATCACACGTCATAGCTAAGGGCCTCATCTGTAGTGGGAATGGCGAAATTTGATATTCGAGTCATCTTGGCCGACATCAAGGCCTACCGTCGTGCATACTTCCTTACAACTGTTGCCAGCTTTGGCGGCATGTTGTTTGGCTGGGACACTGGCCTCATCGGCGGTGTGCTGACGATGGACGCTTTCCAGTACTCTTTCAACCTCAACAAGGATAGCAAATCTTTCAGCAGCTTGCAAGGCAACATTGTTTCTGTCCTTCAAGCCGGCTGCTTCTTCGGTGCTGCAACCTCTTTCTATCTTAGTGATAAATTGTAAAAAAATATTTTCATTAACCCTGCCATTTTGTTCCTTCCTCTTCGGTGGATCGATGATCAAGTCTAACCTGCTCATGCACAGAGGTCGCAAGACTGCACTTATTATCGCGGATGTTATCTTTCTTGTCGGCTCGATTATTCAGACATGTTGTGCCATAAATACAACGAGCTTAACACAGTTGTATATCGGAAGAGTTATCGGGGGTTTTGGAGTGGGTCTGATTTCGGCAGTGGTCCCGACATATATCGGGGAGAATGCGAACAAAGAAATTCGAGGACGGTGCATTGGATGGTAAGTTCGATTGTAGACGCCTAGTGCTTCTCGTACTGACGGAATCAGTATGCAACTATTCAACGTTATTGGAATTATGCTCAGCTTCTTCATCAACTACGGCATCAGCCAGCAGATTAAGACATTGAGCGCAGCAAAGTGGCGGATACCCTTCGCCTTACAGATGTTGCCCGGTATATTACTGCTTGCTGGCATTTTCTTCCAGAATGAGTCACCTCGCTGGCTTGTGGAGAAGAACCGCTTAAAAGATGCTGGTAGAGCTCTGGCACGTGTGAGAGCCAAACCTGTGGATGACCCAGCCGTACTTCAGGAGCTCGACGAAATCGTGGCAGACTTCCGCGGACACGAAAAGCTACCTCTCAAAGCCCAGCTGAAGGCCGTATGCGAAAACAAGAGGGTGTTCTACCAAGCGTCGTTTGCTGTTATTCTTATGTTCTGGCAGCAATGGACGGGCACCAATAGGTAAGATAAGTGAATCCTCGAACCAATCAGTGTACTACCGCTCACACCGCTACTTAGTATCAATTACTATGCTCCCCAGATCTTCCAGTCGATTGGTCTACAAGGAAGCTCTGCAGGGCTCTTCGCAACGGGTATTTACGGTGTAGTAAAGGTCACAGTAACAGCATTGGGCCTCATGTTGGCAACGGAACAGTTGGGGCGGAAGGTATGCAATGCAACCCCCTCTTTATCCTTCTCATGGCTCTTGTTGTGCCAGGTCATCAAGACTGTGGCCTGCATAAGCTTATCCATCTGCATTCGGAATATATTCGAAAGATCGCTAACTGGGTTGTGCAGTGGAGCTTGCTAGTCGGAAGCGCCGGTCAAGCATTCGCCATGTTATACATTGGAATAAACAGCGCAGTCAACCCGACCAAGGCTGGCGAACCACTGACCGGAACGAGCACATTCTCAATCGTCTGCGTGTACCTGTTTGTTGTCTTCTACTCCTTCGGCTGGGGGCCGGTCCCATTCGTCTTATCTTCGGAGTGCAGTCCAAATCACGGTGAGTTTTAAGGTACCTGGAGAATTATTTGGCTAATTTAGTTTTCAACAAATAGTCCGCTCCCTGATCATGGCAGCGGCTCTGATGACGCAGTGGCTGTTCAATTTCGTAATTGCTAAGATCACACCCTTGATGATATCTAATATCACTTATGGGACCTTTCTACTATTCGGCGCCTGTTGCATTCTGATGGGAGTGTACACAGTGTTCTTTGTTCCAGAAACGAAGAATGTGCCACTAGAGAGCATTCATCTTCTATTTGAGGGCAACATCGTCAAGGGATGTCTGCAGGACATTATCCCACGGCACTCGCGGGCGATGAAGCTTCAGAATCATCACGTCACGAACGAGGGAGATTCGGATATTGATGGCAAAGTTGGGCACAAAGGCACGGTTACGGCTGTGCAGCACATTGAAGAGGCTTGAACAGGACGAATCATGGGGTTTAGTTTTTTGTATTAGATCTCCAAGTATCTTTACGAGGTCCGACGCAGCGCAATGTGTCAAACAATTGAAGATCTCGGCATGAGAAATCTCATAATAGCACTTTCAGTAATTGTGACGACCATTTCCGAGACTCAGGCGAAACCCTGATTTCGAGCGGGTCGGCTGAATTAGAGGTCAAACAAGGTCACCCTGAGCGCATAGCGGCGGTGGCGTCTAGGACAAGTCGGTAGTGTGGCCAGAGGGCGTGTTGCTCCGGTGTCTTAAACGAGAGTAGAAATAGAAAGACAATGCTGACTTCTGTTGACGCCCAATGCTATCCCTTCGACCGCTGGCGTCCAACGCCAAGGCCGCACGGACAGCTACACCGTAATGGCAGCTACACAGAAGACTCTCTGATTGGCCTAGATCCTTATCGATAACGTTGGACACAACTCAGCGGTCGAAGGGATAGTTCAGAAAGAACGGGCCAAAAATCGGGCTTCGTCTTTGGTCATCAGGTAGGGGTCTCTTTTTAGCGATGGTGAGGGGGGTATGGCCCTTGGCGAAAGCCCTGGAAAGCAGGGCCCTAGTACGTATGACGATTTGTATTGTAGATCAGTCACCGCACGTCAGGCCTAACGTCGCCCACGAGAGAGAACTACGCTCGATTTTCCCTTCTACTCCCCCGAACCTCTTCTGTTTTGAGCCGCCTCCATCCTGCAATCGTCATTTTCAGGCAGCGCACCGTTCGCACTTACATATTCTCATTTGCTGCCTTGCATTCAGCTTGCCTGAAGTGGCAGCTCAAATGACCTTGGGTTAACCCTGTTCACACTGCACCCATCACGTTGTTTTTCCGATAGAACGATTACCTGAATTCACCGGCCTGACATCCGCGGAGCGCTCTTGGGCCGCGATACAAGTTGCTGATCAGGCTTGCTGAAGATCTAGAGAGACTCGACCTCGACGCCACAAGGAAAACCTGGAGAGACGACTGGCAGCCTCACGACAATCTCCACTTGCCAGCTCATCTTGCCGCTCAGTACCAGATTCCCCCGAGCATATGTAGGTTGAGATTAGGCGTTCTTCACTGCCAGAAAAGCTGCCCGAGACCCTTTCGTTCTGTGTACCTTCTAGACCTTCGCTGAGATTCACCGGCTAACTGTTTCACGATGGGCAGCGTCCTCACTCCACCGCCTAGTCCTAGCTCGCCCAAAAAGCATCGACTTTACAAATATTGTTCCCCAAGACGCCACTCTGCTATACCAGAGCTGACTGTCGACACACACAATTCAACCATGACATCTCGAGGCCATTACCGGCCGGCATCTCCACGTCGGATTGTGATTACTGGGAGATCTTCAACGGGAACATTCCCGGAGACATCATATGATCCCTATTACTCTACAACAAGGAACGGTCGGGAAGTCATTATTTCCCCGAGAACAAGTGGAGAGCGAATAGTAACTCCGTCATCACACCATACACATCACCACCACCATCACACCCCCACTTCGGCCGTTGTGAAGTCCTCAGACCCAAAATTCGACACATATTCTGGCCGGCCGCGACGTAATACAGTCACTGAACAGGAACCGCGGATTCCGCGACCCTCACCGAGTATTCCAATCCGCACACATGGCAACGTCATCCATACTACCCTTGATAGGCCCCCAAGTCCTCTTGCCCGCTCTTGGGATTCGCGTGGAGACACTTACGTTACACCCTCTACTTCATCTGCGCCACGGAAAGAACACACAAAGCTCTATGATGCGGACGACAGTCACTCTGCTAAGCCCATTGCTGGGAGGGAAGTTGAGCCGCGCAGACGAGATAGTAGAGAACAAGGCGACTACCGAGCCAGCGGAGGCCGTACATACCGTAGCAACGCCCCAATTGTGCGACCCAGCGGTTCCAACGATGAGTATTATTCATACACTGACGCAGCTGGGATGTACCGTGACACTGAGCCGTCATGGCGGCGACCGCGACATGGCAGCCTTGAACGAGACGAGCGGCCGTCCAGTTTGATTATGGATAGCGCCGGGGGTCCTAGAATTTCTTCCAGAGGCCTAGGCCCACCTCCATCGACTCGGGGTTTTGATAAGATAAACAATGGAATAGCCAGATCTGGCAGCCTCCACGAACACGGCCAATCTTCTTCTAAAGATAGATCCGTTGACTACAGTGCATATCGCGAGGCTGACCCTTACAGTGTTCCTCCAAGAGCATCTACTATCCAACACCACCCTGTTGCCACTGTCCATCAAGACCCTCGGGACGACCGACGAGATGACGCATACGCTTACCGCGAAGGTCACGATGACCGACGTGAGCGCGATGGTAGGCGCCACATGTCAGGAGGAGGTCGCTTTGAAGACCCTGATGTAGCCAGTCGCGGTTTTGGTATCCGACCTGCTGGCGACTCATACCCGTCACATGACGATGGCCTGGAGGACCCTATCTGGGATCCTCGTGAGAGGGGACGTCCCAGAGACAGCTATCCGGACGCGTTCTATACAGAGAACGACCCTCGATATATTCCAGATCTTCGTCCGCAGGAGCCTCGCTCAGGGCGAGATCGCGATCTTCCCTATCAGGATGATAAAGAGCGTGATCGAGAATTGGATCGCGACAGACAACGGGAGCAAGAACGTCCTCGAGATCGAGATCGAGAACGCGAGAGATACAAGGAACGCGATGACGATGGTGGCCGCGACAGCACCAAATACCGCGACCGCGATGGCGACCGAAATCGTCGGGAGAGAGACCCAGCATCTATCCCTATTGAGACTGTTGACCCAGTGCCCAGGGACCGGAAATATGATGACGATGAGGATAGAAGCCGGAGACACCGCAAGGGACATTCCTCAGATGAAAGCGGGGACGAGCGTCCCCGACATTACGTCGACAGAGACGCCGCCAGAGATCGTGATGATCGCAAGAAAGAATCTCGCGATAAAGCAGATGCTGCCTTGGATCCAGATGAGGAGTATCGCCGTCGCGTCCAGCAAGAATCTAAGCGAAGTAGTATAGGATCACGTGACCATGATAACAGCGACTCTGAACGAGAAGAGCGTCGACGACGCAGAGAACGAGAGCCCCACGAGCGTGGTCGCGACGATCGTGATCGTGCAGGAGAGAGGGATGGTGCTCGTCTCCCTCCACCACCTCCTAAGTCTTCCGGGACCAAGGACATCGCTGATGAGGATCCCTCTCGATCTCGGCACAAAGAGCGCTCCAACAGCGTGCTCGATTCTCGCATTGTCCAGGAGCCCGACTCCCTTGCCCTCATTGAACCCACCACCGACCGCGACGGCAACCGCGTCCGTATCGTCTCGCCACGCAGAGACTCCCCCCCGCCCGTCAAGGGCATTCTCCGCAAACCCACGGATAAGTTCCCAGAAGACCCAAATCCCATCCGTGAGGGCGTTGCGCCACCCAAGGACGCGAAGAAGGGCAAGGACATCCCGCCGGGCGCCCGCTGGACGAAGATTGACCGCCGCCTCGTCAACCCGGAGGCGCTCAACGAGGCCAAAGAGCGGTTCGAAGAGCGCATGGATTGCGTGATCGTGCTGCGGGTGTTGACGAAAGAGGATATTCAGAAGCTGGCAGATCGCACCGACGAGATTCGCAAAGCTAGGGGTTAGTTTTCTCCGCCGTGTTGATGTTATATCAGTGCTTGAGCGTAGCCCTCGGTCTCTCGGCCGTTGCTAGGGGGCGCGTGGAACCCGCCCGACCTGCTTGCGGTCGGGATTGGCTTCCTACCCACGTTTTGTCGAACGCTTGAAGCGATTACTAACACCTCGCAGAAGACGACAGCCACCGCGATCGTCGCGACCGTGACCGCCGCAGCAGCCACCGCAGCCGCCGTGACGATGAGGGCCGCGACCGCCATCGCGACTCCTATTCCGAAGAGGACGAGTGCAACAGCAAGCCGCGGATGATTGAGAGCGGGCAGTAGGCTTGCAGCTCGGGGCTTTGAATCTGGCGGACGCTTGGTGCTTTTCTGGGGTGTTTTAGTGCTTTGGGAGTTGGATTGGGTGGGAGGTGATCTTGCTTGCATAACGGTTGGTGTTTTTTTTTTGGCGGCTGTTCCCTTGCGTGCGGGTGGGGTTTTTTTGGGAGGATATGAAGGGATGAGGAGAGGGGTTGGATGGGCAATTATGAATGGTATGTTGGGTGGTGGATGGTGTATAGCATAGCCACTCAAATGAGGTTCTACAAATTGATATGCTATCTTCCTATGCAAATTTGTGGATTTCGACACTCCTATTGTGAGCAACGATAAAAGAGAACGAGATTGGGTGCGCATGTTGGTTTGTGGATGTGTTTGCAGGGCGTTAGGAAGTGTATGCATGCTTCAATCAAAACTGACTTAATATCTTAGCAGGACTGACATCAATTCTACGAAGCCTTCTGGCCCGCTAAAGATGGATCCACAAGCAATCGCAAATCCACGCCAAACCCCTTCTTCCCGTCTACCAAGCTCCACAAGCCCCCACGCAACATCACTCCAACACACCCCCAACACACCCCCAACCTCACCCCTCCCCATCCCCACCACACGCCCCTCCGCCGCGCCGCCTCCGCCCTAACCCGCCTCCGCGTCCTCTTCGTCCCCTCAAACACGACGTCCTGCCCCGCTCCTCGCAGAGCCACACGCGCCGGAACTACGTATCGCGATGCTGCCGGACGGCCGTGCGCGCGGCGCGCACACGCTGCGTGGGCCGCATCGCCTGCAGCGCCGCCAGGCCCCGGCGTAGCATCATGGCCAGCGTGTGGAAGGCAGCTGTCTCGGCGAGCGCGGAGACATGGGCGGCGTAGGCGGGCTCGTTGAGGGGGAGGCGGAGTGGTGGGTGGGGAGGGGGACATGGATGTGGAGGGAGGGAGAGAGGGGAGAGGGAGGCTACGGGTTCGGGTTCGGGTTCGGGTTCGGGTTCGGGTTCGGGTTCGGACTGGACTAGGAATAGTTCTGGTTAGCGGGGGGGTTACGTGTTGGAGGAAAGTGAGGCTGTCGCTGACGTGAGCGGGGAGGTCGATGGCGGTTACCTCGGGGCTCGTCGAAGGGGTCGACGTCCGTGGAGGAAAGATGGAAGGCGGGGAGGCTTGCTTGCCAGTCGAGGAATCAGCTGAGGAGCGGGTGAGAAGCTTGGGCCCGCGCGGGGGTGTCGGGATCAGAGCCTGGGCCGGTTGCGGACATTTCGAGGCTGTTTCCCGGGGGTTTGGTCGATGTTTGTTTAATTTATGGCTATTCTTGGTGTCAGCGAAGCTGCTTCAAAGATAAATATAGCATTGTTTCTTTTGTGTTCTTTGGGGTGGACCTTCGTGCTGCGACAAACGTTAATGAAGAATATAGTTCCGAAATATGATACTATGTCCTGATGGTTAGAATACTATTTGACACAGCCTCAGCTAAAGCTAGAGACCTACTTCAGAGGATTGGGGTGCTTGGTAAATCATTTAAATTAGCAGTTTTTCTTTCCTGAATCTGAGGCGTAATCTCTGGAGGGTTAGATAACGAGCTGTTATTACCTTAAACAATCCCCTTCTGGTCTAATTGTTCGGCAAATTGCTGTTATAGTCGAAGGCTATTAGATAACAGAGGGCGTCAATGACTCTTTTTACTGATGCTGAATGCTCCAATTATGATTCTTCTTGAGAACACAAGGGGCAATTTCAGTCGTAGAAGAGCTTTAAAAGCGTAATGATGCAGCAACACCGTATTCGCCAGAATTGGTATCGAAGTAAAGCATCCTGAGCAGTTGCATAATGGACGTTTGATTGGTGGAATTTGTGGTCAAAGTGTATTATAGCCGCCAGACTCTCCGGTTTGTTATACAAGTAATGAGCGGGAGGAAAGGATAAGTATATTCAGTCGGAAGTTTATCTCCTGTGCGGTTAAGAGAATGTTAAGTACAAATTGGAGGTGGAAGGTTAAGATCAAGGCCGAAAGAGGCAGGAGGGACTTGGCATTTGGCCATTAAATGCCCAGAAAAGCTTTCACTTCCCCGTCATGTTACGTCACCTACTCCAAATGTCCAGCTACAATTCTCTATCCCAGAGCCTAATCCTTAGTCTGTGGCCGTACCAGAATAATCATGATTTTTTAATTTCACATCACAGTAAGAAAGTTAAAATGTTCAGAGTAGATTTATTGATTTGCTCACTGAACAAGACAGAGTGGTATCACTGGTCAAATGAATTTGACTTTGAAAATGAAAACACCCACAAAAACGGGTGTAGAAGCAACGCAGAGCCAGTCTGCCCGCAGGTATGGCTACCGTCAGGAAGCCTTCGCGAGCGGCTAGAAAAAGACAACGCTGCCATTCCGGGTGCTCTGCACTACACCCGTCTCACATCGCCGCAATCCTGGCTCATAGATCTCGCTCATGGACAACTTCGCATATCATGAAATCGTCAGCAATAATTAAAAACAATTAGATCGCGACGATCGTAAAAGGGACGTGCAAAGCTAGTAGAAAGGGTCAAGATTACACCTCTGCCCTTCCAGTGTGTAGCGTGCGACCCCTCCTGTGCATGAAGAAGATAACGGCGCCGTAGACTGCAGTCATAAACCAAAGCAACATGTTGACGAGGTCGACCCAAACGGCGTGCTTCATGCGGGTGACACCTGCGTCACCCTCGGGGTTCTCGTTGATGTACATCTTGCCAAAGGTACCGAAGAGGGCCATCCAGAGGATACTATATAATATGTTAGCAAACTTTCAGAACAAAATGGTGAGGAGTGGATACGCACAATAGCAAAGCATCCCACCCGAAACAAGCCCAAGTCTTGAGGATAGGGATCATATAGACCAAAACCGTGATGCAAGACAAGCCGGCAACAACCTCCGCATACACCCATTTGGAGTCGGCGTATTTGTGTGCTTGTGCAGCATGATGGAGGTCGACGCCGTAGAGGCCTGCGACAGTAAGGGCGAGGACGAATTGCAGGAAGCGTGCAACAATTCGGAGAATCTTGCTGACGGTAATGTCTCCGCTGCTGACACTTGTGCCTTTCATGGTTGAGAACATGGCTGCTATATTTCTTTTCGCGATGTTGGATAATGAGTCGTGGTTTGAGGAATGTTAAACGGGCAGCGACAATCTCAAGTTCGTAAGTTTCGCGTGACGTCACTTGTGCCGGACAAGAATTTGGTAAAGGGTCTGGAGTGAAATGCGAACAGCAGGCGCGCTGTTATTTATTACTCAGGGCTTGAAATAGTGTCGTGGTGATTTTTGTGTTGTTGGCGCACACAAGTCTGCACAATGGTATTGTTGAAGGGATTTTGAGTATGACGAAATAATTAGAGTTGGCTCCAGGCACAACAGTCTCGTCGCGATAACGGAATACTTAAAACAATTGAATAAAGAAATGCTCCGAAGTTCAAAGACGGGCCCGGGAGTCGAATGGAATATTAAGGAAGATGCGAAGTGAGTCTATTGTCTGCCAGAAAGCAAAGGGAAGTGACAATGCCAGCGTTATATACCTCTGTCCTCTCTGCCCTCGCATTGTTGCTCGACACGGTTCTTCCTAACTATCAAACTTGTTTCATTTGGATGCAACCCATCATGGTCGCGCCCCGCCGGGACCCTGGCTCCAAATCGCTCGGCGCACGCCATGCGGCGCCAGCGGCGGGGCGCCAAATGCATCATTGGCTGGGAGTGCAGCAATGCTTTTGGTCTGTAACTCGGTCAGAAATTATTTTCGTTGGTGTTTCATTCTGCGCGGTCCAAGAAGAGGTCTATGGAACAAACCAACGAATGCTTCGAGCTGAACTGCGCGTCTCGCATCCTGAGCATTTTGGTCGACAGGCAACCTTCAGCACCAATCGTGAGCACTTCATCGTTTGAGCCGAGTCATGCTTGTGACACATCGGGTGATATTTCTATTTCAGAGCTTTCACTGAATCCATTTTTGTGCTATACATAAACACTCCCAGGTGTTGATATTCAACCCGGCAACCTCGTCTTCCGAGTTCCCGGGCGTCCACCTCACCACCAACTTTGATGGTTTATGGGGACTTGTACACATACCCGTACTGCTCCTTCGCTTTGCCGATTGCATCTCGCAGCTCCTTCTCTTTGCCAGCGAACTCGGAGTCATCCTTCAGCCGCTGCTTATAGCTGTCATTGCCGAAAGAACCCTTTGACGGAACTGCCAGACCTCTTTGTACTGCTGGCCGCTCATTTATCCTCTGCCACCACTTCTTTAAATTCGGGAACTGATCAATGTCGACACCCGAAAAGTTCAGAATATTCACCCAGCCAAAGCTTGCAATATCAGCGATACTGTATTTGTTCCCTACGAGATAATCTTGAGTCTTAAGGTGAGAATCGAGGATTCCTACCAATCTCTCGGTCTCGCCGGTATAGCGTTGCATGCCGTAAGGAATGCGCTCTTTGGCGAACCTCTGTTTTGGTATTAATGAATGCACATGTCAGATGGATAATTGCACTCACATTGAAGTGGTTTGCTTGTCCTTGCATTGGGCCTAGGCCTCCGTGCTGCCACGCCATCCACTGCTCCGCTCGGCTGATGTCGAGAGGATCTGTGAAGCTGAACTTGTGGTCAGGATCGTAGTGTCGCGTCAGGTATGCTAGGATGGCTGCAGCTTGTTAGGCAAAGGCCCTACGGGTAGTCAATTGCCAGTGAGAGACTCACCAAGACCTTCCTGTACCGCAAAACCACCTTTGTCATGATCAACGATCACGGGGATACGGCCATTGGGACCGAGCTTCGTGAACCACTCCTCCTTTTGGATATTTTGTCCAATATTTATGCCCTGCCATGTGTAGTCCTTCCCGTACGCCTCCTTCAGCTCCTCAAGGATTATGGAGGCTTTCAAGCCATTCGGAGTGCCCCAGGTGAGAAGTTCAATCCCTTTATTGGCAATGAGGCCGTTAGGACGTTGTGGTTCAGCCATTGTGGTGGAAAGGACTTGAAGGAAGCGTTTGGATGCTAGAAAAGGATGCTGGGTTGAGGTTTGGTTGAAGAGCTTTTTCGCAGCGCTGTTGGATGCTCTGTGAAGCAGTGAAAAGCAGGATCCGCTCATGGGTATATAAGAAGTCATGGGGCAAAGAGGGGTAATATAGCTGAGCTCCAGCACCCCTCACCCGTCAGGTCGCAGCTCTGAAAGGTACCCGCGTAACGGATTAGAAATCCAATACGTCACACTTTCCCTTTTTGAGCCGCTCTTTGATCCTCCGCGGCGCGAGGAGTCTGCTGTTATCAGGTCCATATATGTTGTGGCTGAGGCGCTTTGCAATTCAAACCAATTACACAGGGAGGTATTGCTCGAATGCGAGGTCAGAAGGCAATGTGCATGGAAAGGATGGAGAGGCGCATGCAAGCGGAAGCGGAAGTTAATTGGAAGCGTAAGCACATCTGACGCCAACAGAGAATAGCTGAATAATGCTTCCCAATCTGACAATTATCATTCCCAAATTCTGACGATGGTTCTGGAAGAGTCCTCCACATGCGTTTTACTGCTTACATAAGCAGGTTCCCTTTGCTTCCATTTTGGTCGGTATCCTTAGCAATTACTTTGCCACCGTGGACATAGGCCTATATAAGGACCTATGTTCGTCATAGATAGAACGAGATATTCTCAATAATTACATTCATTCATTTTAATATTATCAAGTTTATCAGGTTATGAGCACTTGTTGCTACCAAGCTGCGACAGTTTAGAATATTGACACCTTACTACAGGTTGCATCAAGGGTTACCACACCCGTGCTAGGTTATATCGTACTGTTCTACATTTGACGCCTTACCACAGGCCGCATTAAAGGTTACCACACCTGCGTATAAAGTCATTTCTTATTATCAAAATTACGCATCAAATTTGCTTATTTACGCGTTAAATTTGTGTATTTACGTGTCGCCATGGGTAAAGACTATCTAGGCATTTAACGCCTTAAGAAAGACGGTTTAAATTGGCACCAATATTGGACGCAGCTTAGCACGTACCTACATGGTAAGGGCCTTCTGCACATCCTTTAAGAGGATGCGGCCCCACTCTACCTAAAGCTCTAGGAAGAAAAACCTATAATATCTATTAATTAAGTACTAAAGGACGCCGGCAAGGAGGAGCAAGACAAGATCCTTAAGAGGTCTTAAATCATTATGGATACTAATAACTTAATTCGCTTAACTAATAGGGCACTCTCCAATAAGTATAATAAGGAGTTTAAATAGTATAGCAAGGAAAACGGCAAAGTCTATTTAGTTATCCTTAGTATAATTAATAATAAGATTATTACTGCCTTAGAGCACAAGCAAACAGCAAAGGACTACATTAATTACCTTAAGCAGATGTTTAAGGCCCATGGCTTAATCTATAAGGCTAACGTATAGGAGACCTTTATTAAGCTCTGCTATTAATTAAACTAAGCAATTACTACTTTCTTAAGCCATTACTAAGAAGCAGTTTAAGGAGTTAAGCAGGTAAAGCTTGCCCTAGATAATAAGATCATCAACTATTAATTTATTAACGCTGTTAATGAGCACTTCCCTATATAGGCTCAAATCTAATATAATAAGATTCGCGACGGCTACACAATCTTACTACCCTAATTAATTGCTGACCTTACTAACAAGGCCTAGTAGAAGGACTCACCTAAGAGCTTCGCCTTAGTTAATAGACCACTAGGTGACTCCAGTTAAGGATATAGCAATGGCCATAGTTATAGCAATGGTTAAGGCAGAGGTGGTAGGGGAGCCGGTTATAGTGCCTTATTAGGCAATTAAGGCTCTACCAAGGATGCTTTAAATAAGTGCGGATGGTGTAAATAAGGTTATCTAGGTAGCAAGGAAGGCTGCTAGATAAAGCACACCTACCTAAGACCTAAATGGTGGAAACCTAGAGAGAAACGGCCTCTACGCTTAGGTGACAGAGTAGCCTTAAATACCAATAAGGCCTCTAAGGGGATACCTAATCGCCCCTTTTAAGCTACTAATTTGGCAACTAGATTAATCTTTACTACGTAAGTTATTAGGCCAGCAGCTATGGCTTTAGGAACAAATATTAAGGACTTCTAGATAGCTAATAGTTGCTTAAATATTCACATAAGCAATGACATTAGGAAGTTTGTGTAGTATAAGGAAATTAAGCCTCTCTAAATCTAGACAGAAGGAGGCTTAATAGAGGCTATTAGTGTAGGATTAGTTAAGCTAATAGTTGCCTAGACTAATCACTTAGCCTATACTATTATATTTACTAACGTATATTATTGTCCTAACTTCTTTATAAATATTATCTTGCTTAGTATTCTGTAAAGTAAGGGCGCCTTCTTTAATGGTCTCTATAATACGGTTAACTTTATTAAAGATTGGGCAGAAATAGCCTACATTCTAAGCATTAATGGACTTAATATGTTTATACTGGTAGATAACCCTACAGAGGTTCCTTTTGCAATAGCTCTAGCTACCATACAATCGCGCCTCTATAAGAAAGGCATGCTTACTAAAGCTACTATAGAGACCTAGTATAAGAGACTATAATACTTTCCTTCTACCTAGATATGTCTCCTCGCCAGAAGTATAAAGGGGATTATAGTTACTAAGGACAAGCCATTTTACTGCAAGGACTGTTACCTTGGAAAGGCCAAGAAGTAAATATTAAGACGTCCTTAATAATGCAGCAATCGCATATTTAAAAAGGTGCATATTAATGTAGTTGGGCCATTAAAACACAAAGGTCTCTATAGTAAGAAGTACTGGGTACTATTTACTGATAACTAAATACGCTTTAAATGGATCTACTGTATATTAAATAGAGGCTCCGCGGCCTTTACCTTAAAGTAGTTTGTTTATATAATTAAGACTTAAACAGGGATAACGATTGGTTGCTTCTAATTAGATGGAGCTGCTAAGTGGTTTAGTAAGGACTTGACCAATTTCTTTAAGAATAAAGGTATACTTACTAAGGCCTTTACCCTATATACCGCACACCAGAATAGAATTATAGAGAAGGCTAACCACTTAGTTGAAGAAAGGGTTAGGGTAATGTTAACTAAGACTTAATTACCACTAAAGCTCTAGCTTAAAGTCGCCAAGGCAGCCGTATACGGACTTAATATATTGCCTATATTAGTTAATAAGGACTAAGCTCCGCCCGCTTAAGCAATGGCTCTTACCCTAGGTGACACTAATTCTACAATTATATACGCCAACTAGAAGATCTATGGCTGTTCCGCCTACGTCCTTATTAATAAAAAAGACCCTTAACGGCAATAAGGTGATAAGTTTATTATAAGAGCATAGAAAGGACAGTTGGTTGGCTATAAAGGCTTATATATATACCGCGTCTACCTACCTTATAAGAATAGGGTTGTTTAATCAAGCAGCATTACCTTTAACAAATTATGAACTTTTCTTACTATACTAATTAGTAAAGAAGAAGGTGGCGACAATAATATCTGCTAGGTATTACTTAAGGAACTTCCTACTAAAGACACTACACTAGAGGTCTCTTAGTTACTGTAAGAAGGAAGTAAGGCTACTTAGTCACTGCAGGAGGCAGATAAGGTCTCTTAGGCCTCTTAGTTAGGGGGTGACTTTTAGTTGGGGGGTGCCTCTAGCAATTACAATATCGCACCGCAACTTAATTGGCCTCCCCTTATTAATAATGAATAGGCAGGTCTTAACCAGCAAGAGCTACCTAATCTAGGAGGACACCTCCATTAAGAAGCAACTTCCCTAAGGGATATCTACCAGGAGGACCTGGAGCAGACTCTAGATAAGTACTTAAATTAGGAAACTAAACCTATAATAAACACTTATACACGGTTAAAGCCACGGCTTAACTATAATATACTCCATAAAACTAGAAGAAAGGAGCTAGCTATAAAAGCCATCTACCTTACCTTGGCCTTTGCCTATATATTTATAAGCGCTCTATTACAGCCTTAGTAGACAAGGATAACTAAAGGACTACCTCTAGAGCCACGCAACTAAAAGGAAGCCATAAATTTAATATTTAAAAAGAAGTAGAAGGCTGCGGCAGATAAGGAATAGGAGTCTTAAGTAGTGAATATCTTATTTAAGATTGTTAAACTTTTACCTAGAGCCAAGACTCTACCTATTAAATAGGTCTTTATATATAAATTTGATGAGAATAATGTCCTATTTAGATGGAAAGTAAGACTAATATTATATGGTAATAAGCAGTGCCTAGGAATTAACTATGGAGACACGTTTACAGGCGTCGTTTAACCGAGTATATTTAAGCTACTAATAGCCCTAGTTACCGTATATGACCTAAAGTGCAAGCACTTAGACGTAATTATGGCCTTTCTTAATAGGAAACTGGACTGTAAGAATATCTACATTCAGCTACTAAAAGGATATCGTCAGTATCTAAAAGATAGCGTTGCCCTTATAGGCCTGCTACTTAAGGCTCTCTATGGTCTTAAGTAGGCGCTACGCCTTTAGTATAAGGAGCTTAAGAGCTTCCTTATTACCCTTAAATACATACTAATTTTAGCTAACCTATGTGTCTTTATTAGCCAGCAAAGCGGCCAAATTATTATTGTCTATATTAATTGTCACGGAACCCGACCGTAGGGGCCTCCATAGGAGAACCCCATGCTCTTGCGTACACCTCGCGTACAGCTTATGTCAGCTACGCGAGGGTATATCACCTCCTTACGCCCTTAACACTTACGATTGATTGCGTAACGTCTTGTAAACTCCCAAAATACATACGCTTTATAGCCATTGCCCGCGTTCCGTAACATTACGTTACGCCTTTTTTCTTCACTAATGCTCAGCCTATAACCAATTCTACATCTCTATAATACCGCAGACGCTGCTAGAAGTAGCGTGTCTATAAGTTACCTTACTTTGTACTTCTAAAGAATTAACAATAGTAAGATAAAATTCCTTACTAGCTACTATATTAAACTTAAAGAACAACCTAATACCTATATTAAAACCATAACACCAATTAGTCCTAGGAGGATTTGATTTATTAGCCCTAGCCTTAACTCCTAAAGGGAAGCCTAGTGGCTTAAAAGACTATAACAACTATAAGGGGGATATTAATAATGTCTTATCCTTTATTAACTACACAACTATGGATAAATAAGCCAAAGGGCTACCACCTATTAAGATTGAGATATAAGACGCCAAGATATTTGTAAAAATGGTAGCATGAGAACCTAATAAATACTACTACCTTTTATAGAACTACTATCTAAAGCTTACATAAGCTAAGATGCGTACTGCCTAAGATTATAATATTATCCAAGACCTATAAGCTCGTAAGGCGCTTGCTAATAATACATGCTAAGAGATTAAAGATGACCTCTACGCGTCTAAACACAACGTCCAATAATTAAAGAAGATTAAGATTATACTTATTGCTACAGTTACCAAAAGAAAGGGTATAATTAAATACCTATAATCTTAGCTTAATAAGCATATTTGTAATAATACTAGATACCTCTCTACTGTATACAACGCTACCTAAGTCTTTACGCCCCTAGCAACCTTACCTACTTAATGCTTAACAGAAGGTTAGCGCTAAGTAGCTTTACCTAATAGGAACCCCTACTATAGCAGCGGCGATAACAAAAGCCATAATAATTAAACCTAAACTACCACTATAGGGTTTAATACACACTACCCTAATCCCTTAATCTTTAAGGGTAACTGTAAGGAATATAGCTACTAAAAGATGTAAACCCATAAGAAACTGACCTAGAGCGCCTACCTTTTCCATATAAAAGATACTAAAATTGGCTACATTATTAGACAAATAAAGGGCATCCCGTTTAATAGGCTTTTTGCTTAGTAGAAGACTAGCAGTCCCTAGAAGTGGCAGTCCTACTAGGAAGTCCTTAATAACTTTAATTAAATATACCGCAACTATAACCTAGTGGCTATTAGTTAAGCTAAACTACGCGCCCTAAAGATAAGTCCTACTAAATTATTTAATAAGTTCTATGTTAAATTCTAGGAATACACTAGAGTCCTTACCTAAGACAATGCTAAAAACCAGAAAGATCTCTTTAAAAAAGTTACTTATTACCTTAGTTACGCAGCCGCTAGCTATAACTATAACAATGTTTATAATATAGTAGCAGCCCTATAGAAGATTAAACAACAGCTAAACTAGATTACTACTGTAAACTCCTGCCTAAAGATCTCCTTATAGAAGCCCTCTGGACCTACTAAACTACTAACACCTACTACCCCAAGCAACACCACTGGTCCTAATATTAACCTCTCTATACTAGCTTTTTTAAAGAAGTTACTAAATAGAGAGCGCAAGCTACTCTAGAAACTAAGGTGTTGCTATAGATGCCATTAAGAAGGCTATTATAGCTATAGCCTAAACTGCCTAATAGCTAGGTTTAGCAGCTGCTGTTAAATACCTAACCCTATACCCTAGACACTAAATATGTTGCTATACGTCACTACCACACAAGATAAAGATATAGTAATAGTAGTAAAATTAAATGCGGAAGCGGAAAATGTAAAGTCTTAGCCCTAAGTTATAGGTTGGGACACTCCAATAATGGAGGGATCTATATATTAGCTTACTTAATAAATAGCTTAGTAAAAATAGAAGGATAGAAGCAAATAGTCTTACCTATAAAGGGAACTACCGCTAAGAAATAATATAAAACCTATTCTATAATTAACTGCGGAGCTACTAATAAATTTATAAATACCTAATTTGTGCGCACTTATAACCTACCTACCTTACCCCTTACTAAAGCCCACGCCCTATAACTTGCTAATAGTAGTTGTACTACATAAAAGATTACCTATATAGTATAACTCTACCTAAATATAAACGGACACTAGGAGGAGCTCTGGGCCTATATTATACTACTTATAAACTACCCTATTATCCTTAGAATAAACTAGCTTAAATAATACAACCCCACTATTAACTGGCAAAAGAGAGAAGTAACCTTTAACTCTAAATACTGCAGAGAGACTTGCCTAGGGCATAGCCTAGCCGCCTCTATCTACTCCCCAGGATATTAACCCAAGGAAACCCTTATTATCCCACCTATAACCAACTACTACTATATAAGCGCTGCGGCCTTCTACCGCATAGTATATAGGAAAGGCTAAACCGTTGCTGTAGCCTCCTAATTATAACTATATAAGCTTAATAAAGATTAGGACTATATCCTCTATAGTAATAGGATAGATATAGTTAACCTCCTAGAAAACAATGCCCCTATAGAACTCTATAGACTTTTACCCTTAGACTTTAAGAAGTTTATAAAGCTTAAAAAAGGACTTACTAATAAGGAACTCCGTAAGCTCCTCCCTAAGAAGTACTATAACTTTATTAACGTGTACTTATAAAAGAGCGCAGATATACTCTCCCTATATTAACCTAATAACTATGCCATTAATATTAAATAAGGAAAAACGCTGCCCTATAAAAGACCCTACCTAATATTAAAAGACAAACTTCTAGTTATTAAAAAGTATATTAACAAGCACCTTAACAAAGGGTTTATTTGCCCCAGTATATCTCTAGCAGCCGCTCCTATCCTCCTTACTAAAAAGCTAGGAGGAGATATTTAATTCTGCGTTAACTATAGAGGACTTAACGCTATCACAATTAAGAACTAATACCCTATACCGCTTATATACAAGACCCTTAAACAGCTTAGCTAAGCCAAAATTTATACTAAACTTAATATCATTACCACCTTTAACCGCCTCTAAATACGGGAAGGTAATAAATAGAAAACCGCATTTATATTACGCTTCGGCTAATTCAAATACACCATTATGCCTTTTAGTATATGCAATAGCCCAGGCAGCTTCTAAAGCTACATTAATAATGCCTTATAGGACTACCTTAACGACTTCTGCTCCGCGTACCTAGATAATATACTTATTTATAGTAATAACCCTTCTAAGCATACTGAGCATATTTAAAAGGTCCTACAGCGCCTTAAAGACATAGGACTTTACATTAATTTAAAGAAGTAAAATACCTTAAACTAATTATTACTACTAAGGGTGTCTGTATAGACCCTAAAAAAGTATATATAATTACTAGATAGCAAACCCCTACCTATATTAAGGATGTATAAGCCTTCCTTAGTTTCGCTAACTTTTATTAGAAATTTATATATAACTTCTTAGGTGTTATAGCACCACTTATAGCAATAATGCGAATAAAGGGCTTTTCTGTAAAAGGAAGAAAAATATATCTACATTTTATCTGGACGCCTAAATGCAAAAAGGCGTTCTAAGACTTAAAAGATATATTTACCAAAGTACCTATCCTAGCTCACTTTATACTAGGACGGCAACTTTATCTTAAGACTAACTCCTTAAACCACGTCAACGCGGGTATCCTCTCTTAAATAGGCGACAACAGTCTCCTCTACCTAGTTACATTCTACTTATCTAAGCTTATACTACAAGAATGTAACTATAAAATCTATAATAAGGAACTCCTCGCAATTATATAAGTATTTAGGGAATTCTAACCAGAACTCTCTTTAGTAGAACCTAACTAGCCAACTAAGGTCCTTATAGATCATTGTAACCTTAAGTACTTTATAATTATAAAATAACTAAACCAATACTAAGTATGTTGGAATGAGTTCCTCTCTGGTTTTAACTTTAAAATTATATATAGGCTAGGAGTATAAGGTACTAAGCCTAATAGCCTAATACGCCGTTTGCAAAACCTTCCTTAGTTAGAAGATAACCCTTATAATTAATTCCAATAACAAATAATCCTAAAAGCATAAAACTTAGCCCTAGGTATACTACCTAAGACAGAACCAACCGCCCCTTAGCTTTATACCACAGAACTAGAGTTATCTCCTAAAATTAATAAACTTATTACCACAGCATATAACACCCCTATTAACCCATTACTGTATTAACTAATTGCCGTAAAGATCACTAGTACCTATATACTGCCTACCAACCTCTAAAGCTTAGGCCAGATTAATATAGCAGCCTTAGAAGTAAAAGAGAACAGGCTCTATTATAGAGGCTGTCTATTTATCCCCAACTTAGAAGACCTATAACAGCAACTAATCCAAATGGCCTACGACCTCTAATTAAGCGGCCACCTAGGCAAAGAAGGAACCTATAAGCTTTTTAGCTAATACTACTTCTGGCCTAAAATAATAGACTTAGTTAAACGCTTTATAAGCGCCTGCTATAGCTATAAATATGCTAAAGCATTTTATATAAAGTACCAAGGACTGATATACCCTCTACCAGTACCTATATAATAATAGGCAGATATTGCTATAGATTTCGTTATTAACCTACCGCTTTATAAATAATATGGCCGAACCTATAAGAACATCCTTATAATAATATACCAACTTATAAAAGAACGCCACTATGTCCCAACTAAAGGCATAGCTATAAGCAATATTGCTAACACCTTCCTCCGCGAAGTCTACCGACTATATAGGTTACCCAACTCTATTACGTCTAACTAAGGCACACAATTTAACTCTAATGTATGGAGGCGGATCTGCCAACGCCTTAGTATCTCCATTAAGATGTCTATATCCTTTTACTATAAAACTGTAGGATAACCGGAAAACGCTAACGCTAGTATAAAGGCGTACTTATAATAGGTAGTTGCCTATAGTTAGGACAACTAGGTAGACTACCATCCACTAGGTAAATTCGCAGCAAATAATTATATCTTAGCCACTATAGGACTTACCCCATTCTTTGTAAATAAAGGATATCACCTATAATCTAGTATAGAGCCACCAGAGCCTATTAATAAGAAACTGCTATATAGAAAACGCCTTAAGATGCTACTTGCTAATTAATATACAGACTATATAAAAGACCTACTTAACTACTGTAAAGGAGAGATGGCCTGGGCCTAAGTAAAATAAGCTTACTTTGCTAACCGCCATAGAACACCACTACCTAAGATGCGTGTTAGCGACTAGGTATAGTTAGATACACGCAATATCTCTATATAGAGACCTATAAAGTTACTTAATTACAAGAACCTTAGCCCCTACTAGATTAAACAAGTTATTAATAGAGAAGCTGTATATAAACTAGAGCTCCTACCTACCTTAGCCACCTGTAGGATATGGCCTATATTTTACCTATAATTACTACACCTTTACTAGCCTAACCCTCTACTAGAACAAATATAGCCTAAACCCCTACTAGTACTAATCTAAGATAAGAACGAAGATAAGAACCATAAGGAGTGGACCGTTAAATAAATTATTAACTCCAAATACTTTAGTAAAGGTAGAGGACGGCTGTTACGGACGCTTTAAGTACGATGTTACGACTACTTGGAGAAGAGACAGCGGAAGCTAGTTGGTTAATACAGGCACGGTCTAGGATGGATCCGGTGGAACCATGTAACAAGGAATAGTAACCGAAGTCACATAGTGTGCTCTGTAAGGTCTATGAGGTCTATAAGGTCTGTTACGTACCTTACGTACCTCACGTACCTCACGTACAAGAGAGGATTTCTTAGGAGTATAGTTGTGTATTTAAAGGACCTCAGTCCCTACCGTAGATAGTTCTCTCCTTATAGTGAATCTCAGAATACAATTAGAGTTAATCTGTTGGGCAACCACTCTACCAGTTATTATTATATTATTGTTTTGTTCTTACCTACATACCCAGCCCAATAATAGAACCCACCATAGTTTCTGCTACAAGGTTCCGTTACACATTCACTACCAAGGTTACGGTATTAAATAAAGTTAAATAATATGCCACCCAAAGCACCAGTCACGACGACGTCAACAGTAGCCACAACCTCAGGGCCAGGAGATACCAGTATGGACAATAGGGATTCTCAAGTGGTTACGCGAGGTTAGTTATAGAAAATGGTTAATTACTTACAAGACAATAATAGGATACTTAAAGAATGCATTAATGGAATTAGAGTAGTAAAGATTAAGCTACCTTTAATTAAACGGTTCTTAGGAGAGAAGTTAAAGCTTAAGGGATTTCTTACGCAGATGCACTTTAAGGTAGTACAGGAAGGAGTAAAGTTAGCAACATCGTTAAATTAAGTAGCCTATGCAGGATTGTTCCTAACAAGGAGGGCACTTAAGTGGTTTAAGCCATATCTCACGGAAATATAGGCTAATGGCATAATAACTACTAACTAGGACGTATGGTATATATTTACCAGTTAGAACGGGTTCATAGAATAACTAACGCAGATATTTAGAGACCTAGAGGCCATAACCACAGTGGAACAAAAGCTTTAGAACTTAGTACAACACACTTCAGTAATTAAGTATACAATACAGTTTTAAACACTAGCTATATAGGTTGAGTGGAATAACAGGGCGCTTATAGCACAGTATAAATAGGGACTTAAGGCTAAAGTCTAGGACGCAATTATCCTAATGGAAGATGCGGATACTCTAAGAGAGTTAATAGATCAGTTAATAAAGATTAATAATAGGATCTACCAAAGGGAATAAGCTAAGAGAGGGCAAGACAGAGTTCTACAGTCGTATAAGGCGCAGAGTACGCAACAACAGATATAGAGCTAAAAACTATGGAATGGCGCAGAGCTAATGGACTTAAGTGGTACTAAAGAAACCTAAAGGTAGGAAAAAAAACCATAGAAACCTAGAGGTTAAGGATTAAGTAATTAAAGGACCTAGGAGCAGAGGCTAAACCAGGGATCTTAGTAGCAAAAGACGTTTAGGCGGACTCTATAGCAAGAAAGATAGTTTAGAGATGGAGCTTGCATAAATTACAGAAAATAAGGTCATTTCGCTAGAGACTGCAAAGGTAGTTAGAGTAACCACGCGGTAAAGGGAACTAGGCCAGCAGATGGCACGTATATATAAAGGGACAACGGTGCACTGTGAGGAACAAAAGAGTGTTTAATTAATAGTTTTATATATTGTTACAACAACGTATACTAAATTTATAAGGACGCTAAGTATGGCGCAAGCTATTGGCTATAGGAGCTATTATTATCTAAGTTTAAAGGAACTAGTGAACTAGCTTATAGATTGGACATCAAAGACAATAAATTTAATAAAGGTAAAGCATTTACTAATAATAAGGCAATAAAGGCAGCTTACTAGGAGTATACAAACCTTAAAGAAGTTAAAACAGAAGTAGAGACTAAGACTATTACAGAACAAGGTTTAGTAATGGGTATAGTAATACCATTGAATACAATTTCCATCACTTTATAAGATAATAGGAGTAACGTTTAGAAGAAACTAAGCAAGTAGATAACTACTAGTGCTAGCTTATTACTTAATAAAGGCAAAAAGCCACAGGCTTAAGATTCTTAAAAAGAGATAAAAGAAGCTTAAGATTTTTAAAGTAAAATAAGACACACCTAAGGACCTATAACGGACGAAAACCAATAGGAAAGGGCAGTAACTTAGTTCAGTAACAAACAAATAAGTATAGGACGCAAGTTCAAGAACTATAAGTTTAGAGAATAAGTAAGAACATTAGCAATCCTAGGTAAATGCAGTATTCAGCCTAAAGATCAAATAGTTAATACTAGGATTAAAAAGCAAGACAACTATAAAGATCTGGCTACAAGACGCAGAAAATAAGAAACTATAGATAAGTTCAGAACAAGAATCATCACATAGCAAGAGTAAAAGCTAGATAAGAGGTCAGCTATGCTAGGTTATATAAGGGACAGAATACCCATATAAAGAGTTACTAATAGGCCGAGTGCAGGGACACCTAGGGCAAAGTAGTTAGATAAACTAGAACAAGAAGAAGATCTAGATATTCTAACTAGGTTTAAAGAAAGACATACTAAAGGATGTTATAATGCAGCAATAACAAGGTACTTTCTAACGGATAAACCATATACACTAAACCAGTTGTATGGAAAGTGGTATAGGCAACAACACAGCAATAAATAGGAAGACTTTTATATATAGCTAGACAAAAAAGTTATCCAAGACCAACCCATTATAGAGAAACATATAAGTCATATTAAAGGAGTATTAATTATAATATTAAGGAACCTAGAAGAAGGATCTAGGGACTAGAGAAGTAAGCAATAAATCTTAGTACCTATAGCAGAGATACCAGTGGTTAGGTTAACTAGGTATAGGTTTAAACTTAAGGATAAAGATAAACTAAGAGTTAACCTAAAATATGCAGCGCATTATATACTATTGTGGATAGCTTATGTAGATAACATATATAATATACACAGGGCACTTAAAGACAAGAACCGGAAGTACCTAGTAAGGATATATTAGGCACTAGAGGAAAAGCGGTTTAGAAATACCAAGTATATACATGGTTAGCACCCAGTAGAAGTATAAGGTTAAGGAGACTTAACACTTTAACTAGGAAGATTCCTTACGGAAGAATGCCTAAATAGACAATAGTAGTGGGAGTGTCTAGAGAACACTTATCTATAGCACATAGAGGAAAAGAAACGAACTAAGTATTGGCCTAAGTTAGACCAAGTATAGGCAGGATCTAGCAGCCAATAGTTAGAAAAAGAGGAGGCGCACAGGACTAGAGGGAACTAGTATTAGAGCCTTAAACCCTTAAAGGAATTTAAGGACAATACCTAAATTTATAAATTAAGTAGCAAGATCAGCAGTTTAAAGCGTTAGTAGATAGTGGAGCAACTAGGAACCACATATTACTAAAAGCAGTAGAAAGGATGGGGTTACTACACAGACAAAAGGAACACCTATATCCACTTATAACGATTTTAGGAGATTAGATAGCCTATAGAGGAGGCATTATTAATCTTAAAATAGGACCTATTTAGTTAACTATTAAAGGGAGACTAGTTAGAATGTCTTTTAATATCCTACCATTAGGACAGGACGAGGCAATACTAGGAATGCCTTAGTTACAGGAATACAATCTAAAAATCAATTGGGTTATAGGTTAGGTCAATATCAAGGATATATAACGGCGCAAAGTGCGATAGTAAACCAAGTTGGTATAGTACCAAGTCGGAGCGATATATAAAGAGACTGAGCGAGGCTTAAGTTATGTACCAAAAAGATACCACAAGTATGGTAAAAAGTTATAGTTACTAGAAAGTAAAAAGCTATCAGAGCATGCAGCATGGGACCACAAGATAGAATTAAAAGAGGGAATAAGTCTAAAGTTCTTTTTAATCTATAAGCTTACTGAAACAGAGTCAGTAGCGCTTAAGGAGTTTATTTAGGAGAACTTATATAAGGGATACATTAGACCATTATAGTTATTAGTAGGATATCCAGTACTGTTTATCCTAAAGAAAAACGGAAAACTTAGGATGTGTATAGACTACAGATAGTTAAATAGCATTACTAGGAAGGATAGATATCCTTTACCCTTAATTAACAAAATCCAAGATAGGATCGGCAACGTAAAGATCTTTACGAAGATAGATCTAAGATAGGCGTACCATTAGATTAGGATTAAGGAAGGCAATAAATAGAAGGCAGCCTTTAGGTTAAAGGAAGAACTATATAAGCCATTAGTTATACAATTCGGGCTTACAAACGCACTAGTAATATTCCAAAAGCAAATTAATAGTGTGTTAGGAGAACACCTAGATAAATTTATTATAGCATACCTTAACGATATTATTATCTACTTAGAGAGTAAGGAAGAACACGGAGAATATGTTAAATAGGTCTTAAAGAGACTATAAGAAGAACAGATGCTAGTAGCAATTAAGAAATGCGAGTTCTTTACCAAGAAGACCAATTTTGTTGGATTTATTATTAAACTAGGCCAACTTAGTATAGATCTAAAAAAGATTAAGGCTATAGTGAATTGGCAAGAACTAGAGAATGTTATGTAGTTAAGATTGTTCCTAGGGTTTTGTAATTACTGTAGAAGGTTTATAGCGCAATGGTTATAGGATATTGAGCTATTTACGCAGTTAACAAAGAAAGAAGAACCATAGGTATAGGGAAAGAAGTAATAAGAACTGTTTAAAAGAATTAAAGAGTTGTTTACCTAGGAGCCAGTTCTTAAGATCTATTAACTAGGTCTAGAGATGGTTATAGAAACAAATACATTAGACTTTACACTAGGGGCATGCTTTATATAGAAACATTAAGATAGATAGCACCCAGTAGCATACTATAGTCAAAAGATAACACTACTAGAGTTAAACTATAACATCTATAACAAGGAGTTATTAGGTATAGTTACAGCACTTAAAAAATGGAGAGCATTCTTACAAGGCATAGAGAAACTATTTATGGTTAAGACGGACTATAAGAACCTTACAGGATTTCTAACAATAAAGGAACTCAACTAAAGACAGGTTAGATGGGCGGAAATGCTTATAGAATACCATTTCGAAATTCAGTATACTAAGGGTACAGATAATACACAAGCAGACGCTCTAAGTAGAAAAGCTAAACTATAAAGTAATAAAAAGCTATTGGGAGCTTTATTATGAAAGGATTAAGACGGATTAATTAGGTATAATTATCCAAAGATTACAGCGACCAAGGAAAGTCAGATCTATAAATTACTAGAGAGTAATTAGACATAGAAGATCTAAGAAGTATAGGCAGAGGATCTAAACTTAGAGCAATATAAAAACAGAGAAGTAACATATATGCCTAAGTCTATTATAGAAGAATTTGTTAAGGAATTCCATAAGGGAATAATACAAGGACATAATAGAGCTATAGGCTTAGTATTAAGACTTTAAAAGGAGTACATTATTTAAGAAATCTGGGGACTAGTAAGATAAGTTATAAAAGAATATCTAGATTGCCAAAGGAATAAACCAACAAGGCATAAGCTATATAGAGGGCTACAACCTATTAAGACACTAGGAAGACTATAGGAGGTTATATTATAGGACTTTATTGTTAAGTTACCAAAGTTAAGAGATCCTATTATAGGATAAGATTATAACGCAATTTTAGTGATAATGGATAAGCTAATAAAGTAGGGATACTTTATAGCATGCACTAAAGAGATATCAGTAGAAGATGTCGCTAGAATCTATATAAAGGAAGTATTTATAAGACACGGAGCACTAAACAAGATTATATCAGACAGAGATCCAAGATTTATAGCAGTATTTTAGGAAGTGTTTCTAGCAGAATAAGGAGTTCGCGCAGTAATATCTATAGCGTATTATCCGTAGACGGACGGATAAACGGAAAGACTAAACTAGACACTAGAACAGTATCTAAGGCATTATATTAATTACGCACAGAACAATTAGGTATTGTTATTACCAGTTATATAGTTTGCATATAATACAATACCACAAGAAGGAATAGGGACATTACTATTTAAGGCAAATTATGGGTATAAGCTAAGAACATCGTTATCGCCACATTAAGCAAAAAAGACGAGTAGTATAGCTAAGCAAAGAATAGAGACGTTAATAAATCTTTATATAAACCTTAAAGAAACAGCTAAACTAGTATAAGAACGAATGAAAAAGTACTATAATGCTAAGAGATCTGAGGGACCAGATCTTAAGGAGGGAGATAAAGTATGGCTACTATATAAAAATTTCAAGAGTTGATAACTAAGCAAGAAGTTGGACTATATTAGACTAGGACCTTTTAAAGTTAAGCAAAGAATTTCATTGGTTATATATAAGTTAAACCTACCAGCCAAAATGAAAATCTACCCTATATAACATATCGCAATGCTAGAGCCAGTATATAGGAATATTAAGCCACCAGTCTATAAAGCAGACACGTATAGAGGACAAGAGGAAGACAAATAGCAAGTTTTAAAGATTATTAGTTACGAGGACGTAGATAACAAAACGTAGTATAAAGTAAAGTGGATAGGCTATAGTGAGACTACCTAGGAACCACTAAGCAACCTAAGGAACGCTATAGGAAAGGTAAAGGAGTATTAAAAGAAAGTAGGTCAGGTAACATTAATAAAGAAGGATTGCTAAAGAATAAGTCACCTAAAGGGGACCCAAGAGGAGCAATTGCTGAGCTACTTGGAGTTATTTCCCTCGCAGGAAGAGAGCTAGTCCTTTTATTACCTAGCTTAGACAAACCCTGTTAAACAAGTTTCTACTCCTTAGAATAAACCTTCTTACAAACACGTTTAAGACGTTAAAGACGAGCATAAGCCAAACGTTAAGCTTTAAGGACGCGTGCGGACTCTTCTAAGGTACGTTAAACCTTAAGTAGCGCAGAGGCCAGCTCACCATTAAGCTTTGTAGTAGTAGATTAAACACGAGACCCTATAATAAGTTACTCAGGGAACTTAAAGACTATTAAGAGTTATAGGATGCGTATATTTAGCGTTAGAAACCAAGCGAACGTTGCAAGACAATTAAACATTTGACTTAGTACACTCTAAATAGGAAGAGGGTTGTTAAGATATAGGACTTGCCAGCGCAACATAAACTAACCCCTCTTTCGCACAACGAGAATATGGAGACGGCATAACTTCACTAAGCGACAGTATGGCAGCCATAGTACGGGCACGTTGTTAGAACGAAGAAGAAGAAGAAGCTTTAGGTATAATAAGCAAGGATATTAACTAGACTGATTAAACGGACATCACACCTCTAGTGGACGACTTAGAGATGTTAGGAATCTTTAAGGACAAAGATAAAGAGGAGGGAGATGGTGTTACGGACGCTTTAAGTATAATATTACGACTACTTGGAGAAGAGACAGCGGAAGCTAGTTAGTTAATATAGGCACGGTCCAGGATAGATCCGGTGGAACTATATGACGAGGAATAGTAACTAAAGTCACGTAGTATGCTCTGTAAGGTCTATAAGGTCTATAAGGTCTGTCACGTACCTTATATACCTTACATACCTTACGTACAAGAGAGGATTTCTTAGGAGTACGGTTGTGTATTTAAAGGACCTCAGTCCCTACCATAGATAGTTCTCTCCTTGTAGTAAATCTTAGAATATAATTGGAGTTAATCTGTTGGGCAACTACTCCACCAGTTATTATTATGTTGTTGTTTTGTTCTTACCTACATACCCAGCCTAATAACAGAACCCACCGTAGTTCCTGCTATAAGGTTCCGTTACAACGGCGGCTCTACTATAAAGCTACCTATATAGGATTTAACATAGATTAGCCAGAATGGCAACTATGGGAAGATTTTAAAAACGCAAAAGATCTAATTAGCAATTTCCACTACGCAAACCCATAGAAACTAGGCCTAAGCAGAGATTTTATACCTAATCCCCTATAGGAGCCGTTACAGCTAAATTATTGTATATTACCGTTACGTAACTACTCTAATAAGATATTAAGGAACTTTAACTACTAGTTAAAGTTATCTAATTAGTTAGATTCTAGACGCTAAGGAGAAGCCAATTAATTAGGATTTTCCATCCCTGGGATGGAAAATTGCTATTAGCTTACTTGCTACTAGCGCCTTAGCAACACCCTTACACCTTACTAAGTCCCCAACAGCCTCCTTCCCCTCTATAGCCTAGTATCTTCGCATAGTAGCAACCTACAAGCTTTAAGTTAGAAGCACCTATACAAGCCTATTATACCTGTAATAATATTCCTTCTTCTAGATACCCCAAGCATTTCCCCCTATATATATATAGCAACCACAGCGTTGCCGGAGCTCCGCCTTAATAGGAGGGGGGGTAGTGTTACGGAACCTAACCGTAGGGGCCTCTATAGGAGAACCCCGTGCTCTCACGTACACCTCGCATACAGCTTATATCAGCTACGCGAGGGTATATCACCTCCTTACGCCCTCGACCCTTACGATCGATCGCGCAACGTCTTGTAGACTCCCTAAATACATACGCTTTATAGCCATTGCCCGCGTTCCATGACAACGAGACTTAATAAATTAATTAATAAAGATTAATAACAGAATTTATTAAAGGGAATAAGCTAAAAAAGGGTAAGATAGAGCTTTATAGTTATATAAGGCGCAGAGTACGCAATAATAGACACAGAGTTAAAAACTATAGAATAGCGCAGAGCTAATAGACCTAAGTGGTACTAAAGAGTTTAAGAGATAAATAAAGAAACCATAGAAACCTAGAGGTTAAGGATTAAGTAATTATAGGACTAAGGAGCAGAGGCTAAACCAGGGATCTTAGTAGTAGAAGATGTTTAGGTGGACTCTATAACAAGAAAAATGGGTTAAGGATAGAGTTTGCATAAATTATAGAAAGAAAGGGCATTATACTAGAGACTGCTAAGGTGGTTAGAAGAACTACGTAGTAAAAGGAACTAAATAAGGAGAACTAGGACTAGTAATAAGGATACTATAGGGTACTATAGAGTGTTTAATTAAACACTTCGCGTTTTATTATAATAACGTGTACCAAATTTATAAGGATGCTAAGTATAGCGCAAGCTATTAGCTGTAAGAGCCAGAGTTAAAAGGACTTAAAGAAACCAGAGAGTTAGATAAAGAATAAAATTAACTCTATAAGCTAAATTAAGATATTATAGTAATGTACAGATAAAGATTAGCAACTATGATAATAGAGTTAGAGTACTTATTAATTAATAGTAATAAGGAAGAAAAGGAGGCTAACTGGGAGCACTTAAACCTTAATAACGCAACAGAAGTAGAGACTAAAACCACTATAAAACGCGGATTAGTAATGGGTATTATAACACCGTTAGATACAGCATCTATCACTTTATAAGACAGAAGGAGTAACATCTAAAGATAATTAAGTAAGCAGACAACTACTGGTGCTAGCTTACCACTTATAAAAGGTAAAAGGCCATAGGTTTAAGATTCTTAAGAAGAGATAAGGAAAGCTCTAGACTTGCAAGACGTAATAAGGACAGCTTAGGAACCTACAACAGATAAAAACTAATGGGAAAGAGTAATAACTTAGTTTAGTAATAAACAAATAAGTATAGGACGTAAGTTTAAGAACTGTAAGTTTAGAGAATAAGTAAGAACATTAGTTCTAGGGGAACGCAGTATTCAGCCTAAAGATTAATAAGTTAATATAGTAATCAAGAAGTAAGATAACTTTAAGGATCTAGCTACAAGACGCAGAAAACTAGAAACTATAGATAAGTTTAGGTAAAGAATTATTGCATAGCAAGAACAAAAGCTAGACCAAAGATTAGCTAAGCTAGGTTATATAAGGGACAGAGCACCTATATAAAGAGTTACTAATAGGCCTAGTGCAGGGACACCTAGAGTAAAGTGGTTAGATAAACTAAAATAAAAGGAGGATCTAGATATCCTAGTTAGGTTTAAAGAAAGATATACTAAAGGATATCATAATGCAGTAATAATAAGGTACTTTCTTATGGATAAACCATATACACTAAACCAGTTATATAAAAAGTGGTATAGGCAATAACACAACAATAAATAGGAAGACTTTTATATGTGGCTAAATAAAAAAGTTATCTAAAACTAACCTATTACAGAGAAACGCATAAGTTATATTAAAGGAGCGTTAATTATAATATTAAGGAACCTAGAAGAGGGATCTAGGGACTAGAGAAATAAGTAATAAATCTTAGTACCTGCAGTAGAGATACTAGTGGTTAAGTCAACTAGGTATAGATTTAAACTTAAGGGTAAAGATAAGCTAAGAGTTAACCCAAGTCACCTAGCGCATTATATATTGTTATAGATAGCTTATATAGATAATGTATATAATATATATAAAACACCAAAAGATAAAAACCGGAAATACTTAGTAAGGATGTATTAGGCACTAGAGGAGAAACGGTTTAGAAATATTAAGTATATACATAGATGGCACCTAGTAAAAGTATAGAGTTAAGGAGACCTTATACTTTAACTAGAAAGATTCCTTACAGAAGAATACCTAGATGGATAATAGTGGTAGGAGTGCCTAGAGAATACTTATCTATAGTATATAGAGGAAAAGAAATAAACTAAGTATTAGCCTAAGTTGGATTAAGTATAGGTAGGATCTAGTAGCTAACAGTTGGGAAAAGGGGAGGCCTATAGGACTAGAGGGAACTAGTGGTAGAGCCTTAGACCCTTAAAGGAATTTAAGGATAACACCTAAATTTATAAGTTAAGTAGTAAGATTAGCAGTTTAAAGCACTAATAGATAGTAGAGTAATAAGAAACTATATATTACTAGTAGTAGTAAAAAGGATAGGGTTACCATATAGATAAAAGGAACACCTATATTTACTTATAACAATTTTAGGAGATTAGATAGCCTATAGAGGAGGTATTATCAATCTTAAAATAGGACCTATTTAGTTAACTATTAAAGGGAGACTAGTTAGAATGTCTTTTAATATCCTACTATTAGGATAGGACAAGGTAATACTAGAAATACCTTAGTTATAGAAATACAATCTAAAGATTAATTAGGTTATAGGTCAGATTAATATTAGGGATACTTAATAATATAAAGTGTAATAGTAAACTAAGTTAGTATAGTACTAAGTCAGAGCAACATACAAAGAGACTAAGTAAGGCTTAAGTTATATACTAAAGAGATACTATAAGTATAGTAAAAAGTTATAGTTACCAGAAAGTAAAAGGCTATTAAAGTATACAGTATAGGACTATAAGATAGAGTTAGAACTAGGAATAAGTCTAAAGTTCTTTTCAATCTACAAGCTTACTAAAATAGAGTTAGTGGCACTAAAGGAGTTTGTCTAGAAGAACTTATAAAAGGGATATATTAGACTATTATAGTCATTAGTAGAATATCCGGTACTATTTATCCTAAAGAAAAACAGAAAACTTAGGATATATATAAACTATAGATAGTTAAACAGTATTACTAGGAAGGATAGGTATCCTTTACCCTTAATTAGTAAAATCTAAGACAGGATAGGTAACGTAAAGATCTTTATAAAGATATATCTAAGATAGGCATACTATTAAATTAGAATTAAGGAAGGCGATAAATAAAAGGCAGCCTTTAGGTTAAAAAAAGGACTATATAAGCTATTAGTTATGCAATTTAGACTTATAAATATACTAGCAACGTTCTAGAAGAGAATTAATAGTATATTAGGAGAACACCTTAATAAGTTTGTTATAGTATACCTTAATATTATTATTATCTACTTAGAAAGTAAGAAAAAGTATAGAGAATATATTAAGTGGGTTTTAAAGAGACTATAAGAAAAATAGATGCCAGTAGCTATTAAGAAATGCAAGTTCTTTATAAGAAAGACTAATTTTATAGGATTTATTATTAAGCTAGGAAAGATTAGTATAGACCTAAAGAAAATTAAAGCTATAGTAAGTTGGTAAGAGCTAGAGAATATTATATAGTTAAGATTATTCCTAGGGTTTTGCAACTATTATAGGAGGTTTATAATATAATAGTTAAAGAGCATAGAGCTGTTTATAAGGCTAATAAAGAAAGAGGAGCTGTGGGTTTAGGTAGAGGAATAAAGGAAACTGTTTAAAGAACTAAAGGAACTATTTACCTAGGAACCAGTCCTTAAAATCTACTAACTAGGGCTAGAGACGGTTGTTAAAAAAGATGTATTAGACTTTGCACTAAGAACATGTTTGCTATAGAGGCACTAGAACGCATGGCATCCAGTAGCGTACTATAGTTGGAAGATAACACCACCAGAACTAAACTATAATATCTATAATAAGGAGTTGTTAGGTATAGTTATAGTATTAAAGGAATAGAGAGCATTCTTACAGGGTATAGAGAAACCATTTATAGTAAAAATAGACTATAAGAACCTTATAGGATTTTTAATAACAAAGGAACTTAACCAAAGACAGATTAGATAGGCGGAAATGCTTATAGAATACCATTTTAAGATTTAGCATACTAAGGGTATAGACAATATATAAGTAGACGCTCTAAGCGGAAAAGCTAAACTATAAAATAAGGAAAAGCCGTTAGGGGCTTTATTGCAAAAGGATTAAACCGGATTGGTTAGGTATAATTATCCAAAAATTACAGTAACTAAGGAAGGTTAGATCTATAAATTACCTAAGAGTAATTAGATATAGAAGATCTAAGATATATAGGTAGAGGATCTAGATACAGAATAGTATAAAAACTAAGAAGTAACTTATATTCCAAAGTCTATTATAAGGGAGTTTATTAAGTTATTCTATAAGGGATTAACTTAAGGACATAACGGAGCTATAGGCTTAGTGTTAAGACTTTAAGAGAAATATATTATTTAAGAAATCTGGGGACTAGTAAGATAAGTTATAAGGGAATGTTTAAATTGCTAAAGGAATAAACTAGCGAGGCATAAGCCGTATAGAGGGCTATAACCTATTAAAACACTAGAAAGACTATGGGAAGTTATATTATAGGACTTTATTGTTAAGTTACTAAAGTTAAAAGATCCCATTACAGGACAAGATTATAATGCAATCTTAGTAATAGTAGATAAGCTTATAAAGTAGGGATACTTTATAGCATGTATAGAAGAGATATTAGCAAAGGATGTCGCTAAAATCTATGTTAAGGAAGTGTTTGCAAGACATGGAGCACTAAGTAAGGTTATATTAGATAGAGATCTAAGATTTATAGCAGTATTCTAGGAGGTATTCTTAGCTAAGTAAGGAGTTTACGCAGCAACCTCTATAGCATATTATCTGTAGACAGACGGATATATAGAAAGACTAAACTAGACACTAGAACAGTATCTAAGGTATTATATTAATCACGTATAGAATAATTGGGTATTATTACTACTAGTTATATAGTTTGCATACAATGCAATACTATAGGAAGAAATGGAAATATTACTATTTAAGGTAAATTACGGGTATAAGCTAAGAACATTATTATCGCTATATTAAGTAAAGAAAATAAGTAGCATAGCTAAAGAAAGAATAGAGACGTTAATAAACCCTTATATAGACCTTAAAGAAACAGCTAAACTAGTACAAGAACAAATAAAAAGGTACTATAATGCTAGGAGATCTAAGGGACCAGATCTTAAGGAGGGAGATAAAGTGTGGCTATTATATAAAAATTTTAAGAGTTAACAATTAAGTAAAAAGTTAGACTATATTAGACTAGGACCTTTTAAAATTACGTAAAGAATTTCATTAGTTATATATAAGTTAAACATACCAGCCAAAATGAGAATTTACCCTATATAGCATATTGCAATACTAGAGCTAGTATATGGAATTATTAAGCTACTAGTCTATAAGGCAGACATATATAGAGGATAGGAAGAGGATAAATAGTAAGTTTTAAGGATTATCAGCCATAATGACGTTGATGATAAAATGTGGTATAAAGTAAAGTAGATAGGCTATAGTAAGACTACCTAGGAACCACTAAGCAACCTAGAGAATGCTATAAGAAAGGTATAGGAGTATTAGAAGAAAAAGGGTTAGGCAGCATTAATAAAGAAGGATTACCAAAGAATAAGTTACTTAAGGGGGACCTAAGAGGAGCAATTGCTAAGCTACTTGGAGTTGTTTCCCTTACAGGAAGAGGGTTAGTTCTTTTATTACTAAGTTCCTAAAGACCTTATTCTATAAGTTTCCACTCCTTGGAATAGACCTTCTTATAAACCTTCTTAATATAGGTTAACTAAGCAAACACAACCTGCTAAGACTTAAAGGAGTGACGCTAAGCCTTAAGGGCCTAGGCTGTCTCCTCAGCAGAATAATAGAGTTTGGTGCGCGTGGCAGCTAACTTAAACTTAAGCTTTACAGCAGTAGATTGAATATAAAACCCTATAATAAGTTACTTAGGGAACTTAAAGACTACTAAGAGTTATAGGACGCGTATACTTAGCGTTAGAAACAGAGCGAACATTATAGGATAATTAAATGTTTGCTTTAGTGCACTTTAAATAAAAAGAGGGTTGTTAAAATAAAGGACTTGCTATTATAATATATACTAACCCCGCTTTCGCATAACAAGAATATAGAGACAATATTATCTTACTAAGAGACAGTATTGCAGTAATAGTATAAGCATGGCGTTACGCTTGTAAAGAAGAGGATGCTTTAGGTATAATAAGTAAGGATATTAACCAGGTTAATTAAATAGATATTACACCTCTAGTAGACGACTTGGAGATATTAGAAATCTTTAAGGACGAAGATAAAGAGGAGGGAGATAGTGTTATAGACAGCTTAAGTATAATATTATAACTACTTAGAGAAGAGTTAGAGGAAGCTAGTTGTTAATATAAGTATAGTCTAGAATAGAGCCGGTGGAACTATATAATAAAGAGTGGTAAGCAAGTTATATAATGTTATATACAGTATACGCACTGTACGCAGTATATGTCTATGTATAATATATATAACACATACCTTACGTATAAGAGAGGGTTTTGTAGGAGTATGGTTATATATTTAAAGGGCCTCAGTCCCTACCATAGATAGTTCTCTCCTTATAGTAAATCTTAAAATACAATTAGAGTTAATCTATTAGGTAACTACTCCACCAGTTATTATTACGTTATTAATTTATTGTTTATACCTATATACCCAGCCTATTAATAAGCCCACTATAGTTCTTGCTATAAGGTTCCGTTACAAGTAGTTCCTAAGTTAAAAATAGTTAATAGCTTTAGCAGATGGAGTTGACCGGTATAATACAATTTTAAGAATATTGTATTAGCTTCTCCCTTACATTGGGAAAATATTCGCAGGATAAGATTTAAGTAGACTTTAATTTTCGCGTTTTGTGTAATTAACATGCAATTTAACTAACTTAACACGCAATTAACTAACTTAACACGCAATTAACTAACTTAATACGCAATTTAACTAACTTGATATACAATTAACTAACTTAACACGCAATTTAACTAACTTAACACGTAATTAACCAACTTAACACGCAATTTAACCAACTTGACATGCAATTAACCAACTTAACACGTAATTTAACCAACTTAATATGCAATTAACCAACTTAACACGCAATTTAACTAACTTAACATGTAATTAACTAACTTGACAACTTTAAAAGCTAACTATATATTTCTTAACACGCAATTAACCTACTTAGCAACTTTAAAAGGTAACTATATATTTCTTAACATGCAATTAAGGTAAAGTTATATACTATATATTTAACTATTAT
>Ga0307507_10000944_pt1 | contig 64840 bp, 14 predicted proteins | sample 7_EM_MG_FD_207223 | JGI IMG/M metagenome (GOLD analysis project Ga0307507, IMG submission 207223) | Populus trichocarpa ectomycorrhiza microbial communities from riparian zone in the Pacific Northwest, United States - 7_EM | ecosystem: Host-associated > Plants > Roots > Unclassified | place...
ATAGAGGGACCCTAGGGTGCCCTATAGGAGAAGAAACCAACAACCCTAAAGTAGGGAAGATATATTAGGAAAACAGGTAGAGAAAGCAGAAGAAGAATAGTACGGCGCTAGGGCCCAGGCCTATATAAAGGAGGAAGGGAGACGCGTAAGAGGCCAGCAAAGACAACAGCAAGGGAGAGAAAGGAGCTAAAGTAGAGTATAAAAGAGTACTGGAAAACCATCTACCGTAATACAATACTAGTTAGACCGACGCTGGAGAGACAAATAGGAGTTAAAGGTATAGAGGTAGACTTAAGCAAGGGGAACCCAAGCCATAGTATAGGTAATGCTATGGGGGGTAAATACCTAAGGGCTCTAAAAGGGCCTAACAAAGGCAGAAAATACAATGGCAACACTCTTAAGAACAGGAATAATAGGACTAAAAGATTGGCTTTACTAGGTGGGTGTCCTAGTAAGTAGCCTAAGGTGCAAATATAGCTGGCTAAGATAGACACCAAAACACATAATACTATTATGCCCCTTACGCACCAGCCAAGAAGCAATACTCTTAGCAGCTGGCATAGAAAACTATAATACACTACTCTTAACATAGAAAGGCCTCAAGGCGGCTACCCAGTAGCTTATTGGCTAAAATGTGCTAGACCAGTTCCGGGTTACAAAGGAAATAGCAATAAAAAGCAAAGGGGCGAGTAATAGGCGCCCCCTAATAACTCTACAGGAGTAGAGTACAGTGTGTAATACTAGCGCATCTATAGGTTTGTTATGGCAGCAGTAGTTCCTAAGAAGGTCAAAAAGTAAGGTAGTAGAGCACTACTAGTAACTTATAGGCAACTTATAAGCAAGCCCCAAAAGGCAGGGAGACGGATTATAGGGTTTTCTCAAATAGAGTTTTCTCCCTATATATATATAAGGAGTAGTCCGCGTGGGCCCAACAGGGATCCGAATCGGACGTTAAGCAATAAATAATAATAATAATATTTAATCACTTCTATTATCTATAGGAGTTATATGCGGTTTACTACTAATTTCTTTATAAAAATATTAGGAATCTACCTACTTAGAAGTGGTGTTAAGTGTTAAGTTATTAAGGTATTAGCTAGGCTAGGTCTCTATAATAGTTATAAATATATTAATTAATACCTTATAGATATTGCTAATAATAATATTATTATTCATTGCTTAATGTCCGATTTGGATCCCTATTGGGCCCACGCGGACTACTCCTTATTTACATATAGGGAGAAAACTCTATTTGAGAAAACCCCGTGATCCATCTCCTCGCCTTTTGGGACTCGCCTGCTTAGCGCCTGCGAGTTACCGGTGGTACTCTTCTACCTTACTTTTTGACCTCCTTGGGAACCACTGCTGCCGTAATTGCTAATAATATAAAGGAAGGTTTAACCCCCTAGCTTATATTTTATATAGCTAACTAATAAAAAGAATAAGCTACTAAGCCTTGTAGTTAATCCTTAAGCGCTACTAGTCTATAATAACTTTAATTTTAAGGACGATGTTAAAGATTAAGTACTTGGGTCTTTTGGAATAAGAATATATAATATAACTATTGCGCTTCTTGTCCTTTGTCCTAAGATTCCAACTACTAGCCTTAAGCAGTTAATATTTAACCTATCACAACTGCTTCTTTTTAATAATATTATCTTATCTCTAGGTCTTTAACGGGACTATATCTTACAGCAGTTATTAATATACTTTATTACTACTGCTATCCGCAAGCTTTATTTATAAGTAGTTAAACATGTTTTTAGTAGTAAGCCAGGTCTTTTTCCTATAGTACTAAAGCTTAACCTACTATCTCCTTAAAAGACTGCTCTATAACAGCTAGGTGCGATTTTTTATAATAAGGGTATAATTAAAGGTATATATGGTGTCCATTAGGATATCTAGATCCACAAACTTGGCCTTAAAGAGGACGATAAGTTAGGCCATTTTACCTAGCGCCTTTGGCTCGCCTAGGGCGATTAGAAAACCATTTAACATATTAGGAGCGTAAAAACTAAGCAGTCTCTTGCCAGTTAAGCTTTTAACCATTAGGACTAGTTACTTAGGCTACCCACGTTCTTTTATATCCTTTAAAGTTTCCTCTACCTTATAGTTTATACTTACTAAGAGAGTCCTCCTGGTACTTACTTAAAGGCTATACTCCTTTATAATATTAGCTACTAAAACCGGCATGGAATCTTATAAGAGAATGCTAAATTCCATCTTATTAAGCCATTAATTACATAAGGCTGGATAGTTTAAGTGGTCGCACTCTAGTATAACGTGCTTAGTACTAATGGATGGTTCTAAGGGGTTAATAGTAAGGAAAATTATAGGAAAGAGTTTTATAATAATACTATTATACAGCTAACTCCATCTTAATTTCTTAAGTTAATTAAGCGTATATAATAATAGGTATTTACCTACTCCGCTTAGACCGGTTAAGGGTATAACAATAAGGAGTTTCTTAATATATGTTAGTATCTCCAATAGGTTGAAGCTTTTATAGTCCTACGGCATGCTATCTATTATAGTAATATTAGTCTAATCCGCTAACTTGTTAATCCACTCTCTGTTTAGTTCTATGGGGCTAAGCAGTTACGGTATAGGTACGAGATGCTTTATCTTTAATGGCTTTTTATAGATTGGATTACGACTGCTAAGCTTTAATAATTAATTCTTGTGTTAAGTCTGGTAAATTTAGCGGGTTAACTAAATACCTTTAAAGCAATTGATCTTGCCCTAGAGTATGTTAACTGCTACTATGCTATTAATATAAAACTATATAAGAACTCCACTTATAATATTAAAAAGACATTTAAATGGGTTGCGCTTGCTAGTTTATATATTTCTTAACTGCGTACTATACTAGAGACTTTATTTAGTTAAAGAGCTAATTCCAAACACAGTAAAAAGTCAGCACTTGCTAATATATTTAGTCTTACATACTATCTCTAGGCTAAGGGTTATACACATATTTAAGCAGTTAATAGTAATTATAACGGTTAATTTAAGTCTACTAATATTCTTGCTAATAGTATAGAGCTTCTTAAAGAAAAGATTTACTTATTTAATCTTTAAAATGTTACTCTACCTAATAAGATTATTTCTATTTTGTTTAAAGATAAGGAGCAATCTACTACTACTACTAAGCTATTAGCACTTAGGGATTATATAGAGGCAATTAATAATATATTTTATACTAAAGATAGAGGTTATTAACTGCTTTACTTTAACTTCACTTAACTTAACTACTGCACTTCACCCCCTTAACCCCTTAACCACCTATTTGGCTTATCGCTTACCACCCCCCTAACTATTTATTTAGCTTATTATTAACCACTTCTTCTATAACTACCAGTTAAAGACTACCCTTATTTCTGCTCTCTTTGCCTTATTTATTATAGTTAATAACTACTTACTAACTCCTTACTCCTCACAGTCCACCCCTTTAAGTCACTGCATGGTTTATGCCTAATATCTCTTATATTATTATCTTAAGAAAACCATCTCACTAACTGCTTGTAGTAGACCACTTATTATAGTTAGCATTTATAATCCTAATAGCTTCGCTAGCTATCCCAACTCCTCTCTTCTTAATATTAACTTTTTTAATATCCTCTGTTTTAACCTATTTAAGATATATACTATTAGGTTCCTAAAGTTACGGATTTAACAGCTGTTGCTTTACCTCTACCTTAATAGGCTCCGTGACTAGACTCCACCTAAGGGCGTAGATATAGTGACTTTAAATAATATTAAGGACTGGTTAATAGGCCCCTCTAATACTGTCGCTATAGATAGGTGGGCAGCAGTTGCTTATAGGGGTTAAGTAGGCTGGTAGTTAACCTAGGACATAAACCGCGACCCAGTTAACCGCTATTAGCCTCTCTAGTTATATGCTATCCGCTTCGGCCTCTTAAATAGGCTAACTTAAATTAGTAGTAATAAGAGTGGTAAGGATACTAGTAAATTAATTACAATTAGCAGTAATAAGGATGAGGGTAATGCTGGCTAGGAGCAGTCTCGGCAGTCTTAGTAGTTGCGGTAGTTATAGCAGTTAGATAATAAGCAGTCCCCGCTTTTTAGGGAGAGATAATAACATCTATATGCCTTATAGGAGTTGCAGCAGTCTAACCCTATTAAGCTATTAGATAATAAGGAGCCCACACCTCTTAAGGAGAGGCAATAATAGCTATATACCTTCTCTATAGGTTAAATATTAACTGGTGGAAGTACTCTAACATTAACTAGTTATAGTGGTAGTACTCTAGCGTTTTATAGCATAGCCTTAAGCACATCTACCTAACTACTACTAGTTTATCCAATAGAGGAATGTTAGACTAATCTTCTTAATATAGCGAGTCATTAAGGCGTTATTGTGATTAGCATCGTATGTGGGTTAACTGCTTTGGCGTTCCTTCCACCTTAATATATAGTGGTAGCGAGTCTTAATACTTATAATTAACTAAACTATTAAGTATAACCACTTAATCTGTTCTCTAATAAGTTGCTACTATATAGCAATATAATACGCACATTATTAATTTCCTTTAATAATATCTTAAATCTTGGTTAACTAGTTAGCTAGTTTACTAGCAACTCCAAGAAATAGGTAGCTTGGTTTTTAGACTGGATAAAGCGGCATAATAGTATACCTCCGCTAGTAGATCAACTAGCTCCTCCCAACTCCTTAATCCAACCGCTCTCGCATATATCTATAAATCCTTACTTAACTCCTTAGACTCCCTCCCAACGCTCTACTCCTTTAGCTTTAACTCCTTAAACTCCTTCTACTTTAACTTACCAGCCTCTCTCCTAGCGGTTTACTCCTTATAATTAGGCTACTTAAGATCCTCCATTATTAACTGCTTGGGCTCCTCCCTAATTAACCTATTAGCCTAAGCCTATATTTATAGATATATATAATAATAGGGAGCATATTTTATAAGCTGCTTAGGAATCGTGCATATAATTAATGGATTATGGTTTAGTAAATGGTTTAATAGATAGGTTTATAGTTCTCTTTTTAGGATAAATAAGTGGTAACTTATAGCCTTTAGAATAGTTAAATAAATAGGCCAATTGATTTCTTAACTGCTTTCTGGTTTAATTTAATATAAAAGTTTACTTGGAGATTAACTGCTTATACCCTACTAGCATGTAATAAAGGTAAACTATCTAGGAATATTAAGCCCTTCTTATTTATACCTTCTACATTCCTAAATATACAGCTTTTGGTGTTAACAACCGCTTACGCCTATCTTACCCATTATTTCTTATCTCTTTACTATGGTTTTTTAACACTAGGCCGCTAATATTCTCACTAATAGGTGCTAATATTAACCGCCTATGCGAGATAGAAGCTATACCCTCTAAACCCTACTGTATCTTATTAGCAGTAAAATCTATAATTTTTACCCTTCTTTTCCTGCCTTTATAAGTTCCACTGCTAGGAGTAATAGGTAGTTTTAAGCTAGGCTCTATACTATTAGTCGGTAAAGTAGTCTATAAGTCCACTAGTTAAGTCTCCGGCGCTATTAGTTGAGTTTCCGGTACTAGCAGTTTAGTCTCTAGCACTACGCTCTTACTGCTTTGTAATTCTAGTTCCTATAACTGCTTGCATTTAATTTCTCGCTGCTGCGACTGGTATAAACCACTACAACCTTGTCCTGGCGACTAGTCATACTATAGCAGAGGGGTTGGCATACTACACTAGTTAAGGGGAGATAGAGTGACTCCTTTAGCTAAAAATGGCACTACTATTAAGAAAGAGAATTCTAATACTAAGCTAAATAAGCGTATATAGTTCTCTATAAGCTTCTTCTGCTATAATATAACTAGTAAAGCCGTCTTATTATTAATCTTAGTTTATCTTTCTATAACCTATGCCCTTTATTTATTAGCTATAAGCTTACTATTACTAGCGCTACTAGCTATAGGTGACGAGTTACTAGTACTAGATACCAGTTTCTTGGATTTCCTAAACTCTAACCACTTAACTAGTATGCTGTCTATATTCTGGCGAAGGAACTAAACTAGCTGCTCTCCCTAAGCTATAGTATGCTTCTATTTATCTAATAGGAAATACTTATAGAGATCTTTTATAGTTTATATTGGAAATTTAGCAGCCAAGGTAACCTTATTAAAGGCGCGTATAATTGCCTATTAGTAGTGACTAGGCAAAAAATATAAAGAAGGCATTAGAGTAAATCTCTCTTCTATTAGGACTAGCTTATCCGCTTATACTTAACATCACTTAACCAGCCATTAGAGAGTAATACCTTACTTTAAGCCTAAGGTTGGTTTTTAAAGGGAGACAGGAGCAATTAGCGCAGTGGTTATAATAAGAAAATTAGGGTTACAACCTATACTATTATAATAACTCTCCTATAGTGCCTTTGGAGTTTACGTCTTAGGATCGCATTTGTCCTCCTAGAGAAACTTAAGTAGGTATTTATAGTAGCAGTTACTGTTTAGTATAGCCCTCTTGTTACGGACAGCTTAAGTACAATGTTATAACTACTTGGAGAAGAGTCGGCGGAAGCTAGTTGGTTGATATAGGCACGGTCCAGAATGGATCCGGTGGAACTATATAACGAGGAATAGTAGCCGAGGTCACGTAATATAATCTATATAATCTGTGTAATCTGTGTGATCTGTAACGGAGTAGACAGAGCACACGTACCTTACAGAGCGAAGGGATTTCTTAGGCGTATAGTTATGTATTTAAAGGACCACAGTCCCTACCTAGATAGTTCTCTCTTCGTAGTAAATCTCAGAATACAATTAGAGTTAATCTATTAGGCAACCACTCTACCAGTTATTATTACGTTATTAACTTATTTATATCTATATACCTAGCCCAATAACAGGACCTATTATAGTTCTTACTACAAGGTTCCGTTATATATTTACTACCACAGTTACAGTATTAAATAAGGTCAAATAATATGCCACTTAAAGCACCAGTCACGACGCCATTAACGGTAGCTACAACCTTAGGCACAGAAGGAGACACTAGTATAACAGAGGCGGATTCTTAGTTAATTACGCGAAGTTAGTTATAGAAAATAGTTAATTACTTATAAGACAATAATAGGATACTTAAGGAACGCATTAATAGAATTAGAGCAGTAAAGGTCAAGTTACCTTTAATTAAACGGTTCTTAGGAGAGAAGTTAAAACTTAAAGGATTCCTTATGCAGATGCATTTCAAGGTTATACAGGAAGGAGTAAAGTTAGCAACATTATTAGATTAAATGGCGTATATAGGATTGTTCCTAACAGGAAGAGCACTTAAGTAGTTTAAACCATATCTTACCAAAATATAGGCTAATAGTATAATAACTACTAACCAAGATATATAGTATATATTTGCCAGTTGGAACGGGTTCGTAGAACGGTTAACGCAGATATTTAGAGACCTAGAGGCAATAACCACAGTAGAACGAAAGCTTCAGAACCTAGTATAATAAACCTTAGTAATAGAGTATATAACGCAGTTTTAAACGCTAGCTATATAGGTTAAGTAGAATAATAAGGCGCTTATAGCACAGTATAAATAGGGACTTAAGGCTAAAGTCTAGGACGTAATTATCCTAATAGAAGATGCGGATACTCTAAGGGAGTTAATAGATTAAGCGATAAAGATTAATAATAGGATCTATTAAAGGGAACAAGCCAAGAAAGGGCAAGACAGAGTTCCACAGTCGTATAAGGCGTAGAGCACGTATCGGCAAACACAGAGCTAAAAACTATAGAATGGCGCAAAGCTAATAGACCTAAGCGGTACCAAAGAATCTAAGAGATAGATAAAGAAACTATAGAAATCTAGAGGTTAAGGATTAAGTAATTATAGAACTAAGGAGCAGAGGCCAAACTAGAGATCTTAGCAGTAGAAGACGTTTAGGCGGACTCTATAACAAGAAAGATAATTTAAAGATAGAGCTTGCATAAATTATGGAAAATAAAGTTATTTCGCTAGAGACTATAGAGGTAGTTAGAGTAACCACGCGGTAAAGGGCACTAGGTCGTTAGAGTACGATAATATAGATAAAGGGATGTTGCGCGGGACTAAGAAGTGTTTAATTAAGCACTTCGCGTTTTGTTATAACAACGCATACTAAATTTATAAAGACGCTAAGTATAGCGCAAGCTATTAGCCGCAAGAGCTAAAGTTAAAAGGACTTAAAGAAACTATAGAGTTAGACAAAGAATAGGATCAACTCTATAAGCTAGATTAAGATATTAAAGCAACATACAGATAAAGATTAGTAACAATAACAATAGAGTTAGAGTACTTATTAATTAATAGCGATAAGGAAGAAAACGAGGCTAACTAGGAGTACTTATACCTTAATAACGCAACAAAAGCAGAAACTAAAACCACTATAGAACGCGGATTAGTAACGGGCGTTATAACACCGTTAGATACAACATCCATTACTTTATAAAACAGAAGGAGTAATATCTAAAGACGATTAAGCAAGTAGACAACTGCTAGTGCTAGCTTACCACTTATAAAAGGTAAAAGGCTATAGGTCTAAGATTCTTAAGAAGAGATAAGGAAGGCTCTAGACTTATAGGACGCAATAAGAATAGCTTAAGAGCCCACAACGGACAAAAACCAATAGGAAAGAGCAGTAACTTAGTTTAGTAATAAACAAATAAGTATAGGATATAAGTTTAAGAACCACAAGTTTAGGGAACGAGTAAGAACGTTAGTAGGAAGCTAAGATTTCAAGAAACAAATAAGGACTATAGCAATTCTAGGTAAATATAGTATTCAGCCTAAGGACTAAAAGGTTAGTACTAAGATTAGAAAGCAAAGTAACTTTAAGAATCTAGCTACAAGACGTAGGAAATAAGAAACTATAGATAAGTTTAGGTAAAGAATTATCGTATAGCAAAAGTAAAAGCTAGATAAAAGGTTAGCTATACTAGGTTATATAAGGGATAAAGCACCCGTATAAAGAGTCACTAATAGGCCTAGTATAGGGACACCTAGAGTAAAATGGTTAGACGAACTAGAACAAGAAGAGGATCTAGATATTCTAATTAGGTTTAAAGAAAGACACACCAAAGGATATTACAACGTAGCAATAACAAGGTACTTTCTTATAGATAGACTATATACACTAAACTAGTTATATAGAAAGTGGTATAGGCAACAACACAACGACGAGTAGGAAGATTTTTATATATAGCTAGATGAAAAAGTTGTCTAAGACTAACCCATTACGGAAAAACGCATAAATTATATTAAAGGAGTATTAATTATAATATTAAGGAACCTAGAAGAAGGATCTAGGGACTAGAGAAGTAAACGACAAATCTTAGTACCTGCAGCAGAAATACCAGTAGTTAGGTCAACTAGGTATAGGTTTAAACTTAAGGACAAAGATAAGCTAAGAGTTAACCCAAGCCACCTAGCGTATTATATACTATCGTGGATAGCTTATATAGATAACGTATACAATATATATAGGGCACCAAAAGACAAGAACCGGAAATACCTAGTAAGAATATATTAGGCACTAGAAGAAAAGTGGTTTAGGGACGCTAAGTACATATATAGATAGCACCTAGTAGAAGTATAAAGTTAAGGGGACCTAACACTTCAACCAGGAAGATTCCTTACGGAAGAATGCCTAGAGGGATAATAGTAGTGGGATTGCCTAGAAAACACTTATCTATAGCATATAGAGAAAAAGAAGCAAACTAAGTATTGGCTAAAAGTGGACTAAGTATAAGTAGGATTTAGCAGCTAATAGTTAGGAAAAGGGGAGGCCTATGGGACTAGAGGGAACTAGTAGTAGAGCCTCAGACCCTTAAAGGAATTTAAAGATAACACCTAAACTTACAAGTTAAGTGGCAAGATTAGCAGTTTAAAGCGTTAATAGATAGTAGAGTAATAAAAAGCCACATATTACTAGCAGAAGTAGAGAGGATAGGGTTACTATACAGACAAAAGGAGCACCCGTATCCACTTATAACGATTTTAGGAGATTAGATAGCCTATAGAGAGGGCATTATTAATCTTAAAACAGGACCTATTTAGTTAACTATTAAAGGGAAACCAGTTGGAATATCTTTTAATATCTTACTATTAGGAAAAGACAAGGCAATACTAGAAGTGCCTTAGTTACAGAAATATAATCTAAAAGTTAATTAGGTTATAGGTTAGGTTAATATTAGAGATACTTAACGACGTAAAGTACGACAGTAAACCAAGCTGGTATGGTACCAAGTTAGAGCGATATACAAAGAGACTAAGCGAAGCTTAAGTTATATACTAAAGAGATACCACAAGTATAGTAAAAAGTTATAGTTACCAGAAAGTAAAAAGCTGTTAGAATATATAGCATAGGACCATAAGATAGAGTTAGAAGGGGGAACTAGTTTAAAGTTCTTTCCAATCTATAAGCTTACTAAAACAGAGTTAGTGGCACTTAAGGAGTTTATCTAAGAAAACTTATAAAAAGGATATATTAGACCGTCGCAGTCATTAGTAGAATATCTAGTACTATTTATCCTAAAGAAAAACGGAAAACTTAGGATATGTATAGACTATAGACAGTTAAACAGCATTACTAGAAAGGATAAGTATCCTTTACCCTTAATTAGCAAAATCTAAAATAGGATAGGCAACGCAAAGATCTTTATAAAGATAGATCTAAGGTAGGCGTACTATTAAATTAGGATCAAAAAAGGCGACGAATAGAAAGCAGCCTTTAAGTCAAAGGAAGGACTATACAAACCATTAGTTATACAGTTTGGGCTTATAAATATATTAACAACGTTCTAAAAGCGAATTAATAGTATATTAGGAGAACACCTTAATAAATTCATTATAGCATATCTTAACGATATTATCATCTACTTAGTATCGGTATCACTTCCGGTGATACGTAATGCTATTGCAATAGTATGGGTGGTAACTGATTTTGATTGATGTTTATTGATTCTCCTATTCTATAGGTAGAATTTGGTGGATTTCTTGAGCTCGCTTAGCTCACGTAATCAACCCCTTTTGACTCGCGTTCGTAGGCAAGTTGCCGCAAATTGCCCTAGATTGCCGTCACGTGATGGCAATTTGCGGTCACATGACTGCAAGGACGCAACCTTGATCAGACACTTAGAAAGTAAGGAAGAGTATAAAAAACACATTAAATGGGTCTTAGAGAGACTATAAGAAGAACAGATGCCAGTAGCAATTAAGAAATGCGAGTTCTTTACAAGAAAGACCAATTTTATAAGATTTATTATTAAACTAGGAAGAATTAGCATGGACCTAAAGAAAGTCGAAGCTATAGTAAGTTAGTAAGAGCTAGAGAACGTTACGCAGTTAAAATCGTTCCTAGGGTTTTGCAATTACTATAGGAGGTTTATAGCGTAATAGTTAAAGAGCATCGAGCTATTTATAAGGTTAACAAAAAAGAAGGAACTATAGGTTTAGGGTAGCGAGCAGAAGAAGCTGTTTTAAGAACTTAAAAAGTTATTTACCTAGGAACTAGTCCTTAAAGTCTACTAACCAAAGTTAGAAACGGTTGTTAAGATAGATGTATTAGACTTCGCACTAGGAGTATATTTGCTATAAAAGCACCAAGACACATAGCATCTAGTAGCATATTATAGTCGAAAAATAACACTACCAGAACTAAACTATAATATCTACAATAAGGAGTTATTAGGTATAGTTATAGCGTTAAAGAAATAGAGAGCATTCTTACAAGGCATAGAGAAACTATTTATAGTTAAAACGGACTATAAGAACCTTATAGGATTCCTAACAATAAAGGAACTTAACTAAAAACAGGTTAGATAGGCGGAGATGCTTACAGAGTACTATTTTAAAATTTAGTATACTAAGGGTATAGATAATACATAAGTAGATGCTTTAAGTAGGAAAGCGGAACTATAAAATAACAAAAAGCCGTTAGGGGCTTTATTATAAAGGGACCAGGATAGACTAATTAGGTATAATTATCCTAAAATAGCAGTAATAAGAAAAAGCTAGATCTATAAATTACTAGAGAGTAATTAGATATAGAAGATTTAAGAAGTATAGATAGAGGATCTAGATACGGAATAGTATAAAAATAGAGAAGTAACTTATGTTCTAGGGTCTATTGTAAAAGAGTTTATTAAGTCATTCTATAAGGGACTAACTTAAGGGCACAGCGGAGCTATAGGCTTAGTATTAAGACTTTAAGAGGAATATATTATTTAAGGAATCTAGGGACTAGCGAGATAAGCTATAAAGGAGTGTCTAAATTACTAAAGAAATAAACTAGCAAGGCATAAGCCGTATAAAGGGCTATAACCTGTTAAAACACTAGAAAGACCATGGGAAGTTATATTATAGGACTTTATTATTAAGTTACTAAGGTTAAAAGATCCTATTACGGGACAAGATTACAATGCGATCTTAGTAGTAGTAGACAAGCTTATAAAGTGGGGATACTTTATAGCGTATATAGAAGAAATATTAGCAGAAGATGTCGCTAGAATCTATATTAAGGAAGTATTTGTAAGACACGGAGTACTAAGCAAGATTATATTAGATAGAGATCCGAGATTTATAGCAGCATTTTAGGAGGTATTCTTGGCGGAATAAGGAGTTCACGTAGCAATCTTAATGGCGTATTATCCGCAGACGGATGGATAAACGGAAAGACTAAACTAGACACTAGAATAGTATCTAAGGCACTATATTAATTATGCATAAAACAATTAGGTATCGTTATTACCAGTTATATAGTTTGTATATAATATAACACCATAAAAAGGAATGGGAATATTACTATTTAAGGCAAACTACGGGTATAAGCTAAGGTTATTATTATCGCTATAACAAGTAAAGAAGATAAGTAGCATAGCTAAAGAAAGAATAAAGACTTTAATAAATCTTTATATAGACCTTAAGGAAACAGCTAAACTAGTATAAAAGCGAATAAAAAGGTACTGTCTGTACGAGTAGGGGTTGTAAATATCGTCACTAGATGAATGGCGTGGAGCGTATACGGCAGGGCCCGTATGGCGTAGTGTAGGTCACCTGACCACCTACGGCCCGATAGATAGCCCGACTTTTACTACCCCTTTTTTCCTCTTTTGGTAGACGAAAAAGACACAAATGAATTAAGAACCAGTTACCTTATATTGCAATTGCAGTACCCCCCCGGGTGATACCGACAGGTACTATAACGCTAAGAGATCTAAGGGACTAGATCTTAAGGAGGGAGATAAAGTATAGCTACTACACAAAAATTTCAAGAGTTAACGACTAAGTAAAAAGTTGGACTACGTTAGACTAGGACCTTTTAAAATCACGTAGAGAATTTTATTAGTTACATTTAAGTTAAACCTACTAGCTAAAATAAAAATTTACCCTATATAGTACGTCGCAATGCTAAAACTAGTACATGGGAATATTAAATTACTAGTTTATAAGGCAGATACGTATAGAGGGCAAGAAGAGGACAAATAGCAAGTTTTAAAAATCGTTAGTTGTAAGGACGTAGATAATAAAATATAGTATAAAGTAAAGTAAAGTAGATAGGCTATAGTAAGACTACCTAGGAACTACTAAGCAACCTAGAGAACGCTATAGGAAAGGTATAGAAGTATTAGAAAAAAGTAGGTTAGACAGTATTAATAAAGAAGGATCGCTAAAAAATAAGTTACCTAAGGGGGACCTAAGAGGAGCAATTGCCAAGCTACTTAGAGTTGTTTCCCTCGCAGGAGGAAGGTCCATTCTTTTATTACCCAGCTTAACCCTCTATATAATAATATATAGATTATCTCTCTATATATACGCGCCGTCACGGCGACAAGGAAAATTGAGGAGCTCTTGCTGCACCCGGCCCAAAAAGACCAAAACCAACCAAAAGAACCCTGAAAATCACCCAGAGAATCCCCCTGAGATTCATGTATCGCAGGGGAGGCACACGTCGAACGACGGTGGTTCGCACTCGCGCGCGACCGCTAGAACCACGCCTAGCAATAGCCCTCCACAACAAAGACGGGTGAATACCATACCACAAAGCGGAAATACCTCTATTAAGAAAGCATCTGATAAAATATAAAGCCTATTAGACGCGTCTAGTATCTAGAATTGCGGGGGAGTAACTATTAGCCATAATAAACTAACGCAGCTAGTAGAATAGCTCTGCCAGTCTAGTAAACCTTAGGCGCCCCTCTAGCAAACCCTTAATTAAATCCTCTAACGGCTAAGTAAAATTAAAAACAAACAAAACCCCCCCTTACTAGCAAACCGCACCTGGGCCACCATAGCTATGCTTTTATAGCATAGGGAACCCACCCCCTATAAAACAATAACCAGGTATATAATTACAATACAACTAAACATAGAAAAAGTAGAGGGGCTTAGGGGACAATTAGAAATAGAAGTCCTTATAAAGATTTATAAAGAGGTCTACAACACTGTCGCAGTCTAACACCTTAGGAGTAGAGACATTAGAGTTACCCTAAAGGACTAATAGGTAAAGGAATAAGCCATAAGGGCAGGGGATAGGCTAGGTAAACATATTAGCATAAAAGTACTCTACAAGGATTACCTAGTTGAAGTCCTAGTGTGGGAGGGTATAGTCTCTCTTAGATAGGAAGTCACGGTGTAGTTAGTTAGTCAGTTAGTTATAATTAGGCAGTAGGGAAGCGGTCAGTAAGAAGAGAAGAAAAGAGTGTATTAAAGAGAAACTGTGTGTCTGTTGGCCCTGTTGGAGTTGTTAAAGACTCTAAGGGCTCTAGACCAATCTATATAAAATATATAGAAGGCCTAGGCTCTCCCAAAGCTACGCCTAATCTAGATGTTAAATCCAGGGGGCCAAATTATACTACCATATACCTCCCTTACCCAAGTTGTTGTCCCCTAACGACTTCCGAAACTCTAAAACTCCTTATCTTTGAAACGAAGGCGTGGTAGGTGATTATATACGTTCCTTGCCTTTACTATGAACCTAAGATGGTAAACAAGGAGACTCTGTTCTGGTTAAACAAGACCGTTCTTATCCGCCTGGCTGAGTAGTACGAGATGTATCAGACTGGCGGCTCTTAGATAATATGGCTCTTTTATATCCTTCTACTTGCTTGGTTCTGTCCTATAATTCTTTAGGCAGCTCTGTATAACTCTGTCCTTTTGCAATAATTAGGGGTACTCTACTTGGATCTACCGTAATAGTTAAAGGCTTAATTCCATTGTTAACGCAGTAGAAGTACGAGCGGCTGTTAAAGCGCTCTACTTTAGTTATACGCATAAGCTAAAACGCATCCTTATAGTTCTCGACGGCCTTTAGACAATAGGAATGCATTTATTTTGTAACTTCGTTCCTGTTACCAGTAAGAAGAAGATTACAATCTTAAATTACTACTAGAGAATCCCATTGTTGTTTACTAAGAAGGGCGTCGGATAGAGCGCTAGCAGCCATGAGCTTAACTGCTATAGGGAAGCGATATGGAATTGCGCTATAGAGATTGGCATGTCCAGATGGCGTATGGGGCGGCGCTCTTAAGTCTTAGTGCGTATCTGCTAACTCTGTCTAAGTACCTCCCTTAGTGACTTTGAGGTTATTATAATCGTCCTAAATACCAACGAACTATAGCAGTATTATTTACTGGGTCCTAGTTAAAGGTCCTTTCCTCTATAAGGAAGGTAAGGTATGGTTATACGCATATCTCCCTTCTTATATGGCTGAGCTACCTAGTCGGTCGTATATTTCTCTATATCCTTAGCGGTCCAGTTATGGTCTGAGATTTTGTGTATAAATCTATCGCCCTTAGCTAACCCTTGCGTTTTAAGATCTGCCCACCACGATTCTAAGTAATGATGTATGCCAGAAAGGATGATTGTGTAATTATCCTCAGTCTTATTATCTAGAGAAACGCACCCTTAGATTATATTAGCACTATATCTACTTTTAAGGAGCGAGGGAATATTAACGTTAATGTAGTAGAAAGCTGTAGAGTCTCCTTTAACCGCGAATTTCGCATAATAAGGGTAGGAAATGAGTTGCCACCAGCTATCAGGCCTAAGAGCGCAATAGAGGCGATAATACTAAGGGTCTTATCTTATTAGCTATTAGCAGAGACTATAGACCATTATTCTTAACTAGCCGTAATTTGGTTACCTATTGATTAGACGCTAATAATAGCGGTATATACGTATTTCCTTATTAATTATTGCTGAGATGCTAGAATCCTACTACTACCTAAATACGCTCAAAACCACGGATTCTTCTTGCTGCTATATATCTTGGTCGTTTGGTAATAGTATCTAATTAAGTAAAGCCTCCCTATTATAGGAAAACCTTGGTGCCGAGTTATAAATGAACTTATACGGTCCTAAGGAGTTAGACGGAACTGGAGGCCTATAAGCTTTTTAGAACTAGGAGTATATAATAGGGTTTATCTTTATAGTGCCTAAGTAATTACGAGCGTAATATATTAAACGGAGTCTATAATATAGCGCGGTATAGTTTAGACCCTTTATTGCTAAACCCATACGCCCTTCTATGGCTTGTGTGTGCATTTAGCAGACCTTATATATTTCTGGGTTTAAACCAGCCGCCCTATACTAACTGCGCAAGAGCTTTATGACCTTAGTCGGTTTGATTTTGGTGGTTCGGTTTAGGGACGCCTTGAGATAAGCTGGTACGTCATCCTTGTAGTTACATCCTTGTTTCGCGTAGAGTATTGCCATAGCGTCTATGGCCTCCTTGATGTATTCTTTATTATCTCCTAGCTTAATAACATTTTTATTAAACAGTAATTCTACTCCCAGCCCTCCTACTTCTAGATGAGCAACTGTAAGTCCTCTCCTTGGATTCCTCCTTGAAGAGAATACTAGTAGCTATAGGGGCGAGCTAACAGGCGTTCTAGCTGCAAGAATGCTTTTATTTATAGATAATAAAGGCGAGTTTACTAATATAGGCGATCCTTACTAGGACAGGCTTGGCATAATACTAACGCCTCCTCTTTAAATAGGTGTTGATGGCTAAAAAGCTAAGGGATTTATTATATTGGAAGTATATTATAAATGCGCTTATAGTACAAGAGCTAAGCTCTCTCCCGCTTATCTAATTCCGATATTAGTGACCTCTGGTCCTATAGTAGTTAGTCTCCTACTTCTTAGTAGTAGGTTTTTATTTGGAATAAGGAAGCCAGTTAAGTATCTCCCTAAACTATGCTTATTTACTACCTAATCTAATATTGCTCTTCCTGATATTTTAGGCGCGAGTGTGAAATTAGTTGGCTATAGTTAAGCAGTGTTCTCAATGCCGTGTCCTAGATGATTGAGCCTCTTGACTAGGGCTTTATTGACTTGCGCTATTACTTTATAAAGTGGGTGGACGGTAAGCTTTTGGGCGGTAGAAAGGAAGTAGTAGAAGACTGCGTGTTTTAGTGGTCCGTTAAGAATATCTTGTCCCTAGGCTTTTTGGATGGTTTTTTTAGCTTTATTACACTGATTCCTTTGATCTTTTGCTATTTTACTAATATTAGAGATGTCCTTAAAGATTATTAAGAACGCGTCCTTTTCTAGAGATACTTGTAACCCATTATTATAATTAACGAAATTAACTACCACACTAGCAGCATCTGCGTAGTTCTCTCTCTCGAGCAGAATCTCGTCATAGATTTGGATAAGCACTATATAACGCTGATTAACTGCGAAGCCTCTAACTTCTATAAGGATATTATTAATCTGTCGCTTAGCTCCTTTATATAGTACCAGTGGTTTGCTAGACGAAGATATAATAAGTATACTATTATTAATTCTGCTTGGTTTATGCTTTGGCTGATTATAGTTATCTTTAAGGTTTATTAAGGGCGAAAAGGTGAAGTTCTTAATAGGGTTTCCTAATATAAATAGTCCACCGAATCTAGTGGCGGTATGGAGTTCTGCTGGCGCTAATCGTTAAATGGACCAATTATGATTTTCTATCCCTGGGATGGAAAATCGCTATTAGCTTGGTAAAGGCGGTAAGCGGAACTAATATCTTTGCAGTAAATAATACTAGATAGTTGTGTGCAAACATTCCTCTGTCCTTACCTTAGGATTATATAGCTGTTATCTATATCCCCTCCCCCACCTTAGAACTTGACTGTCCCTTAGTTAAACATTTCGTACTTAGTTTTGTTAAATAATCTTTCTAGAATACGCACTTCTTGAAATACGCGGCGTTGCGATACTGGTGGATTTTGTATAATATCCTCCTTAGGCTCTGGCTCTGCTATTATTTCTTATAGTATAGTTCCGCTTAACTAGTTAAGCTAGTCCTCCTAACGGACCTTGGATATCTATTGTTAATAGAACCTCTTTAATCTATTCCCTAGAGTTTAATTGTGAAATAGCATGCCATTAAGATCCTCAATTAAGTACCATCCTTTGTAAGGGTGACTCTTATGTATACGGAACGGGCCCAGCCATTTTAGATCTAACTTATAACTGCTAGAATAGTCTTGCTTAAGCTGTATATTATAAAGCATAACTATATCTCTAACCTTAAATCCGTCCTGGCGAATGTGGTAGGTGTTATTAAAATACTCTTTATTTGCAACTCTTAGTTGTTTTATACGCGCGATAGCTTCTTGTATATCTGCGTCTCTTTAGTTAAACTACTTTGCGCAAAGTGCTAGTAGCTCTATAGTGGTCCGGACTGTTTCCCAAGGCAGCGTTTACTAGGTAGGTATGCAGAGTTTAACGGGAAGGACATGCTTATATCCGTATATAACCCTTGCTAGTATTATTCCCGTAGACCTCTTAACAGTCGTTCTATCTGCCTATAAGACTATATGAAGATTGTCTAGCTATAAGCCTTCTATCTTTGCTAAAGCGTCTACTATAGGCTTGTAACCTCGCTCTATAAAGCCTTGCAACTACGGGTGATATACGGAAGCCACAACCCTCTTAATATTATAGAGCTCCGCAAGCGCAGTGGTAATGTTAGCATTCTCTCCTCTACTATCTATAGAGAGCTGTCCGAATACTCCCTATTGGCAGATAACGTCTTTATAGAGGAACTTTGCTATGCTTTTTACATCCTTATTCTAAAGGGCCTGGGCTTCCACCTATTTAGATATATACTCTTAAGGAATAGCCAGGTATCAGAACCCAAGACGGTTTAGCGGCATAAATATAATATCCACCGTTATATATTGCCACAAGGTGGACTCCTATATAGGGTATATTACTTCTTCTTCCTGTCCTAGCTGTCGCTGTTGGTACTATAAGCATAACTTAATATGCTATAATATTTAATCCCATAGCCCTGGCCACTAGTATTAATTTAAGACCCTCTAATACGTTCCCTCCTGTCTACAATATCTACTCCAATTGTGAAGGCTCTTAATGATCTCCTGCTGAGTAGTCTTGTTATTAACTACCCTTTGCATTGGTACATTCTTAGACTATTAGCAGAAGAGCTGTTAGTTACGCACTGGGAACCTTAGTATATGCCACTTAAACTTTTTAAATTCCTTGGTATTTATCTCCTCTGGACACTATAAGGTTACTAGCTATTTTGCAATCCTTTAAGATTCCTCTAAATATAAGTCTTCTAATAGCAGACCCGCTTCCATTTTAAGAGGGCTAGCTGTGTATTCCAAGGCACTCAGCTTACAGTTAATAAACTCTTTAATATCCTTAGTTGGCTTATTAGGTCGTTTACTATTAGGTAGCTGTCGCGAAAGTCTATTAGCTAGGCTATTCTTCTTCCCTAGTATATGTCTAATATTGAAGTTCTATAGCTGGATCTACGCTAGCTATCTTATTATTAAGGCTCCAGGTAAATCAGTGGCAGTATAATTTAGTTATATAACTAAGGTGCTTATATCTGTCTCAACTATAAAGCGAACGCCGTACAGGTACACGTAACACTTCTTTAGCGTATATAGTAACGCCCAATACTTAAGCTTTCCTAAGTTATATTTCTGTTCCGCTTAAGACCAGATGCCGCTTTTATATTAATATAGGTGATAACGACCTTGTATATCTAGTTATATAAGGCCGCACCCCTATCTATTCTTGTATCTATTAACGGTAAGAATAATTAGCCTAGCCCCCTTACTATAATCCAGTTAAACCAATGCGGGTGTAGTAGTGATGGCATGCTTTAGAGTCTTTATAGTAGTGATCTGCTCTATGCCCTATATAAATAGAACGTTTACTTATAGCAGTTAGAAGATTGGCTTTGCCTTAATTACAAAGTCTTCTACCTATATTTGGTAATACATAACAACTCCTAGAAATGCTCGGGCGGATATAACATCTTCGTAGTCTCTCTAGTAAACGATCTTTGCGACCTTTAACTCCTCCAGATATTGTCCCTTACTATTACAGCGGTAACCAACTACTATAATCTCGTCTTTGTAGAAATAAGACTTTGCGCCTAAGATTATATATCTAGCTCGTTCTAAATCTGCAAGCACTCTGTTTAGCCATATAATGTGTTCCAGAATATATCTACGCACGCCTAGAAGACTCTCTTCTCCATTATATACTATCTGTGGGCCTTTTACTATAATGTCATCCAGAAACAGCAAGGTATAGTATAGGATGTGTTGTTCTAGGATCTTAATAATTGTCCTTATAAACTAGGCTACTGAATTCATGCCTTCTATAGGTACCGTTGTTTGTTATAGAAGCCCTAAAGGTGTTGCAAAAGCCGTTAGGTTTCTACTTTCTACATTAAGCTCCAGTTAGTTATAGCCAGAAAAGAAGTCTACTAGAGATATAACCTTACACCCTATAAACTCCTCGGAAAACTTATTAGTATATAGCAGTAGATTTGCGTCCCTAATAGTTACTTGGTTAATATTTATTGCTATATTAATCAGTTAGTACTTCTTATATTCTTTCTTGCTTATAAGAAACCATAGATTCCTATATAGGCTTTTGCAATATTCTAAAGTCCCTTAAGCTAGTTGTTCTTGTAATATGCTTATTACTTCTTCTCGCAGGGCCCTTGGTATAGGAAAGTTTGGTACTTACTATACTTTATATAGCATAGTCTTGATCTTTAATGGTGGAGTTATATCTTTGCTAATATAACCTATCTTAGAGAACTTTTATGCCAGTATCTCTTCTTGGTTAAATAGCATGGCCTTAAAGATCTCTTGTTCTCTTAACTAAATATCCCCTATAATTATGCGCTCTAATCGTTCTGGCTTTAGTCATGCACTATAGGCCAGCTTAGTGTATCGCGGCTTAAGGAAATAATTATACGGACTAAGAGGCAACCCTTAAATTAATACCTTCTATCTATATAAGGCTACCTCTTGCCATTCTATTATACCTCCTATAACTGTTCTATCTGGTGCTAACGAATTAACCAGGTAGACCTTATCTGCCTTTTATTTATACGCAGTTGCTATGTTTATGGCGTTTTATTAGGCCTTGCTCTGGTAGCTTTCTATTTGCATTATAAATAAATCCGTTGTTTTTGATATTTAATATGTGAGGGACCTAGCCTTTGCTTTAAATACTAGCTTCTAATTCTTTTTTAAGTGTTTCTTTAAGACTTTCTTTAGCGTTTTGCTGTCAAGCTCTCTCTATTTAATATTATGGTCTTTTTTCTGCTAATGGCTCTGTCTAGCGGATATCTAAAACGGCAAGCATCTGTGTTAGAGCCGCACCTTATTTCCCTCCTCTTTAATCTCGACGTCCTCCTTATCCTAATACACTGGGTTATAAGTAACCCTGGATACGATCCTAGCGGTTGCACCAGTTATATATTTCCTAAACTATTGTTTATGCTAATACCTTTATCTGGTTTAAAGAATATTATATTCTTATAGGACATTAAGAACCTTATTTTAACTCTGCCATCTTTTAATTAAATAATGCAAGATACCTAACCTATTATGGTGTGTTTTGTTGCTAGTTTAGCCCTTACCAACTATGGCTTACTAAGTATTACCTTATATAACATTTCTCCTACAGCAATAAACGTTATAGATATTGAGACGTTACCTATTACTATAGGGACCGTATGCACTAATTTAATAAACTTAGACTAAGTCCTATTAGTAGACGTTAGACGTGCACCTTGTAGTTATAAAGGTAGACTTAATATTAGTAAGCCGTATTATAGAGCCACGCTTTCCTTAATAAGGTTAAGCTCCGCTCTAGAGTTAATTAAGTATTTAGCCCTTCCGTCTCCTATCCGCGCTTCTACTTTTGGGTATTGTCTTTGAAACTAGACAAATTCTGCTTCTTGTTTAATCTGGTCTACTTTAGTAGTTATTAAGCCAGCCTAATTAGCATGGAACGCTAGGTATACTAATAACACAGATACCTTAACGTCCTCTTGCTTCTGTTAGTAAGGCTCCGCAAGGGATAGTGGGAGAGGCTTAAAGAATAGCCTTGTGACCTCAGGTATGTATACAAGGTAGTTACTAACTATAACTTTAATAGTTTTTAACAAAATCTTATCCGCTATTATGGCTGGGCTTAGGACGTTTCCCTTTAGTATATCCATCATCCTAACTGGCTTTGGTTGTGGTGCTTTAGCTATTATTATCACATCTACTATTTACTCTATCTATCTTGGCTATTCGGTATAGTCCATTTTATTAATCTTATTATTGCTTAACGGTAGTTAAGGAGCTTGCTGCTAGGGTTATAGTACGATTTAGATATATCCTCCTAGTTATATATTTTGAACTACTGCTAGTCGCTAACCAGATGGTTTTAAAGGCGGTTTTATTACTCTTACTTCCCCTTGCGGTTTCCTAAGATTATATAACCATGGTGTAGGCTGCGACTGGGTTGCGGCTCCTACCAAATTGATATATATTAACTCCACTTAGTACATATCCTCTTAAGACTTGCCGAGTTCTTTCTTACTTTTAGTGTCGCTTCCTTCTACAAGCTCTACTAAAGCTGCCTTTAGTTAGACGCCTATTACTAGAGCATTAGGATTAATATTCACGTTCTGTTTTAGCTAGTCTTTAAGGAACTTAATCCAATTATTGCTTAGTAAATATGGAATTGTATTTCCTAGGCGCTCTTGTGTTCTAGCGTAGATTTGGTTGTTCTTATTTATATATAGGAAACCACAACGAACTAATTTCTGGAGCTATAAACACTAATTAATAAAATAGTGGGAACCCCTGTATTTATAACACGTCTAAGCTTGTGCTAGGTATATGCTAAAGTTTCCTAACCCTCTATACCTTCTTAGGCCCGGCTTATATCGTTCTCGTGGCGCTCCCTTATAGGGCGGCTGCGGTCTGTTATTATTTAGTGCCAGTTGCGGGCCTATTTGTTCTTGCCATACTAACGCCCTATTTAGGAGCTGCGTGTACTGTATTAGATCTTGGCGAATCCTGTCTAGAAATAGCATTAAAGATATAATGCCCGCTAATTTAACTGTCCTAAGATTAAGCTTCTGGAGTTAATTAATAAGTCTCTCTAGCTTAGGGTCTATTTCCTAAGTTATTTAATAGGTACCTGCTGACTCGCTTAGCGGAGAGACTATAGGTGGTTAAAGGGTAGTATCTCTTTAGTTAGTTACAGCTGGTTGCTAATTATAGAATTGTCCAACTAGCTAACAAAGGCCTTGCTTCTTAGGATTTATTATTAACAACCAATCTATACCTTTATGCGAATTAAGCCTGTCTTCTACAGCTCTCCTTATTAGATGGAAGTTAAAAGACTTTTATCTATCCGGGTCGGCTCCTGTTTTAGTTATAGTATATCTTTAATATTTAAATGGGAGTCCCCTTGCGAACCAGTACCCTTAATTACGGTTTTCTAAATTACCAGCCTTGGTAACCTTTTAGGAGATTAACGTAAACTGCCTACAGTATTTACGTATACTGCTGGGTGGATTGTTCCTATACTATAGTATATAAGCTTCTAAGAATTCTACCATTTTAACTTGTTAAAAGTAGTTACTTTTTTAATAGTCTGTTCTAAGCTTCCTTATAAGTTCCGTCCAATTGCTAATTATAAACTTAGGTAGGCTTTGGATCTATATCCCTATCTAATAGTTATAATACTCTAGAAGTCCTTAATGCTTTTTATTGTCCGTAACATAATGTCGGATGTATAGTCGCTTATACTGTTTAATAAATTGCGACACGTTTTATCCTGTAAAGTAAGGGGTCCCAGGAGTTCCTAGAGCTGGTATAAGCTAGGCCATAATATATACCTTATCTTATTCCATTGGTGGTCTAGTAAAATATAGCGGACCTATAGATTCTCTAGGGATAGGTAGGTGGACCTTATAACCCTTATCCTCTATTTGTTGAGAGTTGTCGGTCCCTGACGTTGTAGGAGTTAGGGTTGGTATTGTATCCCCTAGTTTAGGAGAGACTCGCGGTTTAATAGGCTGCTTACTTTCCTCTCCCCTTTCAGCACCTTTACTATTATTATAAAATAGACCTAATATCCCTGACAATCCCTTTACTAGTGCTGTTGCCATTATTTCTATAAATTTAAAGGTAGCTCCTATAAACGCGAGAATAATTGTATAGACTGTTGTAAATATAGTAAACGAAATATAGAAGACTTTTCTCTGCTGTTTCTGGCGTACTATAGTCCTTTCTTTTATCCTCTGTCTTGCTGCGCTACGCACTTGCATTCCGATCGCTGTTCTCTGACGACCGTTCCTATACGGAGACCGACCGTTCCCGTACGGAGACCGAAAGTGTTGTTGGTTTATTCCTATGGTGGTAGCTGCGCACCGGTCGCTAATATGCCCGTGCTTCTCTGCCTCCTTTTCTGCGCGTCCTTTTTCTGTCTGTTGGTTCTTTCGCAGTTCCAGATCGTTCCTATGCGTCTTTTATATATGTAGCACTAGACTTCTAATCTAAAGAGCTTGCCGTCGTCCCCATGTGGAATGCCATAAAATATATAGGAGGGTATGGTCTCTCTTAGATAGGAAGTTATGGTGTGGTTAGTTAGTTAGTTAGTTGTAATCAGGCAGTAGGGAAGCGGTTAGTAAGAAGAGAAGAAAAGAGTGTATTGAAGAGAAACTGTGTGTCTGTTGGCCTTGTCGGAGTTGTTAAAGACTTTGAGGGCTCTAGACTAATCTATATAAAATATATGGAAGGCCTAGGCTCTCCTAAAGCTACGCCTAATCTAGATGTTAAATCCAGGGGGCCAAATCACATCACCACACTAGTGGTTCCCATAAGCCTTAGGGTAGAAAAGGGACGCTAGGCAGATAATACAGCAATTATATAAGAGATAGTAAGATAAATAAAACGCCTTATTCTAGGACTTGAGATCACCCAAATCCAATAGCTTTAATAGGAAAATATAAACTAAGCATATAATGAAAACAACGAGAGGATATAAGGGTTGCCAAAGACTTACTAGGGAGACGCTAGACGAATATATATCTCCCTTATTATTAGCATATATATACCAGGAATGCAAAAACTTTTTATTTAAAAAGGAATAATTATAAATAGCCTTATATACAACATAAGACTTTATAACCACAGACTACGCCTAGAACGATACTATTGCTATATATAATAGGGACACACCTAAACCACATACACAGCATAGGTGTGCTGCGGCCACTATGCAGGCCCCTATAATATAAGACACTACTTAAACCAAAACCAAATAAAATGCGTAAACTGCCACCGAAGCACACATAAGGCGTAGGAGAGAGAAGACTGCATTAAATATAGGAGATAGAAGGTAAGGGCTTAACAGCTACAGGAATAACTGCATGCTAGGTTATATAAATAGAAACAACAGGCAATAAGCTAGGGGGATATAGGTGCCTTCCTAGCGTTTTCTACCTTTAGTAATAGGGGGCTAGGCTAGCTATCCCAAGCCTTAATAGGCCAGAAGCGGCGCCGCGTAATATTACCAGATCAAATAGGGATATAAGGGTTATAGGGGACATAAGGGTTACAGGGGATATAAGGGTTATAGGGTATATAAGGGAGAGGACGCCCTGTAGGAAGACCCCTATGGATATCTATAGTAAGCTTAAGACTAGGATAATTAAGAATTAGACTTAACGCGGTAAATATAATATTTATAGCCAACCTATAAAGGGCATATAGCTGACTAGTAAGATTAGGGGAAGAACTAGAGACAATAATAGACTTAGATATAGAAGCGCTAGTAGGAACATAAGACATGGAAATAGAAAGCTCTATATAAAATAAGTAGCGACCAGGGTGTAGATATAAGAGATAGAAGTTCTAAATATCCTAGAGAAAGTAGAAATAGAAGAAGTGAGAAATAAAGGAGAGACGAAGAACCCTTGCTAGGGGTCCGCTACCTATCCATTATACAGTATAACTGCGGCAATACAAACCACCGTCTTGTAAGGCCCCTACTAGACAGTCTAGACCTAGAGAAACACTATATCCTTGCTATATAAGAGCTGTATTATAATACCTATATATAATTAACATACTGCCCCTAAGGATTCCAGCTCCTATATGAACTAAAAGCAGCCATATACGTGTGCTTTATAATTAGCAAGGCTATCAGCCTATCCTTATAATTATAGTAGGCAATTAACCTAGATATTACAGTTATAACAATCTAGATATATAGGGGACCGGTATAAATTATTAATATATATAACCCTAGGGTCAAAGGCGTCCCATAAACAGAGAATATTATATTAGTAATAAGCTTACTAGAAACTAAAGGCACAAAGTCTATTCTATTAGAAGATATAAACCTCTACTACCTATAATAGGGAGGTATCTATGTTGCTACTAAATAATAGGTAGAGTGCCTACTAAAAGCTATAAATATCTGGGGCCTTAAGCTAGCCACCCCCCTAGGAGCAATTATATGGTAATAAGGCACCGCTAGAAGTACAATTAACCTTATATTTATAGACGAAGGCCTATACTAGAGACTTAAAAGGTGCAACCCTAAAGAAGAATAGGCACTCGCCTTAGACTATATCCCTATCCAGATACAACTAGATCTGGATATTAAGGCGCAACTAAATAGTAAAAAATACGCAATAAGGAAGCTTAAGATAGATAGTTTCCTTAGTATAGTTAAACAACAACTTTAAGACCTAGAAGAAATCCACCTAATACTAAATAAGCAAGGCTTATTAGCTACCCCTAAAAAAATTAACTAAAGACTAGAAAGGATCTAGGCAGCAATTAAAAATAGGCTAAAAGAGCACTGCCTAGTCTTAAAACCGGGCCCCTACGCGCGATATATGTGGTCTGTATAATGCGTAGTTCTTATTACTAGCTAATAATAAGCAAGAAGGAAATATATAAGTAGCCACAACCCTAAAGATAAGAGACGATATAAAGATATAAGAAACCAGTTAAAGAATACCCTAAAAAAAGAAGTAAGGAACAACTAAAGATGGTTTATAAATAAGCATACTTTTAACCTAAGCCTCCCCTATAATAAGGGCCTTTAGGCCATGGCGAAATGGTTAAAGAAAAAGGCAGGGCGCCTAATAGAAGACCTATACCTACTACCCCTACAAAGAGCAGGGAAAACACAGGCCACTAACAATAATAATAAGAAGGTAAAGATCCTTATAGAAAGGTTCTTCCCCTAACTAGCTCTAGCAGACCTTAGTAATATTATGGGTAAAACACCGGTAACTTGCCTATAGGTTAACAGCGACATAATAATAGAGGAAATGGCCAGAACTATTAGCCGCCTTTTAAATAATATAGTACTAGGACTAGATAGAATTCCAAATAAGGCCTTAAAAACCTATGGACCACTTATAGCACCTTAGCTTATAGATATAGCTAAAGCATGCTTTGCTATAGGCTACTACCCACAACTTAAAAGATCCATAACGACGGTTGTCCTATAAAAAGAAGGTAAAGTAGATTACTTAATCCCAGAAAGCTACCACCCTATTGCCTTAGAAAACACCCTTAGCAAAATCTTAGAAAGGGTAATAGCGGACTATATAGTAGATATAGCTAAGAAACACGCCCTATTACTACAAAGTTAAATAGGGGCAAGAAAGAACCGCTTAATACTATTAGCATTTATACTACTCGCTACCACCATTAAGTCTATATGGGCAATGCGAAGGGACTTTATAGTATTAATACTTAGCTTAGATATTAGTGGTGCCTACAATAATATACCCTATAAGCGCCTCCTATATATCTTTAGGGCAAAGGGCTTTTTAAAATGGATTATATAATTTATTTAAGGGTTTATAGGCTAGAAAGAAATATTACTAGTCTTTAGCGGATACCAAAGCCCCCCTATTGTAGTTGTAACAGGAATACTATAAGAATTACCCCTCTTACCTATACTTTTTCTTTTCTTTGTAAGCAACCTACTTAACTCCTTTAAGAAAGGGGCAACCTAGGGGATAGGCTTTGTTAATAATATAAACCTAATTATATACGGCCCAATAGCTGTAGAGAATTGTAGAACACTAGAGAAAGCCTATAACACCTATATAGAATAGGCAAGATAATATAGAGTCCAATTCTTACTAGAGAAATACTAGCTAATCCACTTTATAAGAAAACGCAACTAATCTATAGATCTCTAGCATGCAATTTATATTTAAGGCTTTAGGGGTCAACCAGTTCAAGGCCTAAGGGTATTAGGAGTATAGGTAGATAGTAAGCTCTAATAGAGCGCATATACGTTATAAGCGGCCCGTAAGGGCTAAGCACAGTATATCGTAATGTCCAGGATTATTAATTCTATATGGGGTCTATACTTCTAGAGGTTACGCCTACTATATATAGCAGTTGTCCGGCTAACCATAACATATAGATCTAGTATTTAGGCCATAGGAGAATCTAAGAAAGGCCCCCCTAAATTACTCCTTAAACTACTCTAAAAGGTCTAAACAGCTTATCTCTAGAGCATAACAGGCGGGTATAAGTAAATAGCCACAGCACTGCTTAAGAAGGAAGCTAATATCCCCCCCCTATAATTATATATTAAAGTCGCTGCAATGCAAAGGGTGTAAAGGGAGCGCAACTCTAATGTTATAAAGTATATTAAGACACGCCTAAATAAACTATAGAGTAACCCTAGGGTGCCCTATAGGAGAACAAACCAATAACCCCAAAGTAGGGAAGATATGTTAGAGAAACAGGTAAAGAAAGTAGAAGAAGAATAGTACCATATTAGGGCCCAGGCCCACATAGAGGAGGAAGGGAGGCGCGTAAGAGATTAGCAAAGACAACAGCAAAAGAGAGAAAGGAGCTAAAGTAGAGCATAAAAGAGCACTAAAAAACTATCTACTGTAACACAACACTGGTTGGACCAACACTAGAGAGGTGTATAGGAGTTAAAGGTACAGATACTGTCTTAGGCAAGAGAAACCTAAGCCGTAGCATAGTTAACACTATAGGGGGTAAATACCTAAGGGCTCCAAGAAGGCCTAATAAAGGCGGAAAACATAATAGCAACACTCTTAAGAACAGGAATAATAGGACTAAAAGATTAGCTCTACTAGGTGGGTGTCCTAGTAAGTAGCCTAAGATGCAAATATAGCTGGCTAAGACAGATACTAAAATACGTAATACTGCTATACCCCCTACACACCAACTGAGAAGCAATGCTCTTAGTAGCTGGCATAGAGAACTATAATATACTACTCTTAATATAAAAAGGTCTTAAGGCGGTTACCTAGTGGCTTATTAGCTAAAATATACTAGACCAGTTCCGGGTTGTAAAGGAAATAGTAATAAAAGGCAAAGGGGCGAGTACTAGGCGCCCCTTAATAACTCTACAGTAGTAGAGTTAAGTTTGCGATACTAGCGCGTCTATAGGCTTGTTACGGCAGCAGTGGTTCCTAAGAAGGTTATAAAATAAGGTAGTAGAGCACCACAGGTAACTCGTAGGCGCCCTATATACGAGTCCTAAAAGGCGGGGAGATGGATTACGGGGTTTTCTTATTTTCTTAAATAGAGTTTTCTCCCTATATGTAAATAAGGAGTAGTCCGCGTGGGCCTAATAGGGATCCGAATCGGACGTTAAGCAATGAATAATTATTATATTCTGGTTTCTTGGCAAGTTATACTAGTAGAGTAGCCCTAATTATATAGATATCTAAGGTGTTAAACGGGTTTAGATTATCCTTAGTTTCTTATATAGTTTTCTATTTAGCTTTAGGTTTGGTATTAGATATAGAGTTAGTATTAGATTTAGGTTTAGGTTCTTTAAGTATCCTTTTTACAGCAGAATACTAGTTCTTCTGGTACTTTAATATATTAAGCTTAAGCTTCTACTTAGTTTAGGGCATAGTAGTTAGAGTTAGTTTATATAGTCTAGTGTAATTTCTGGGTTCTTAGTAGACGTTAGTGGAAATCTTATATTAGTAAATCCTAGTAAATTTTCTAGATTTTGGTTTAGGGTCTAAGTAGTAAGTTATAAGGCACTTCTACTTATAACGGGAGGCGGTAAATAGAAGCTTAAAATTATTCTAATTAATAGTTACCTTATATAGCTTTATCTAGGGTTATTAAAGGATTATTAGGTAACCTAGGGTAGTTATAAAAAGCTTAATTAATTTTTTATGGTTTAGGTATTAGAGTCTTAAGGCTGTTATATAAGTAATACGGCCTAAGACAGTGCATTTACTATTAAATCTATATATGTTAATATGCTAGTTAAGAGGTATTAGTATAAACCTATTATCTTACACAAAGATCTTATTAATAAATCCTATACCGCTAGCTCCTGTGTTAATTAGGACTTAAATATTAGCCTATTAACCTTTCTACTAAAGATAATAGTTAACAGTTATACTATAATCCCAAAAGTTAGGGTTTATAATATCTAATATATTTAATAAGATCCTATAATACAGCTGTCCTATAGAGCAACTTAACTCTAAAATATACCTTTTAGTAGTAAGTAGGAAGGGGTTCCTATAGAACATTAGTTGTAACTTTATCCTTATAAGTAGTACTTATTAAATATAGTGCTAGAACTAGGTAAAGATTAGGGACGGTAACTGGAGGATTAATGCGGTAAACAGTTATTAGTATTGGCCGTTTATAAGTTGTATTAGGGTATAAAAATGGAGCAGTATTTTAACATATAAGCCTTACTTCTGTATTTAAAGCAAAGGCCTAGCTTAATGCGTTATTCTTATTTAGAGGACCCTAGTAGGGCGTATCCTAGAGTCCCTATATTAATGTTTATGGTGTTAGGGTGCTTAGGCTAAGATAATAACTTAGTAAAGTTTTATGGGGTTATTATATTATATTAAGGAGCGGACTTTGGTATTAGGCGTAGTATATTATTATACCGTTTATTAATAACATTTACGCAGGCGTTAAGGGCTCCTAGTAGGTCTACGCCTATTAGGGAGGTCTTTAGTTTAGGGCTTAGAGACTTAATAAGGCTATTAACTAGTGTAGAGTCGTTCTAGCCTGTTTTTTTATATAATAGTTAAATTTGGAGAAGTATACTAGGAAGCTTTTCGTTTCTTAAATTATATAGTTTATCTTCCTTTAAGTGGTAGCTTAGTGGTTTAGGTTACTATATATAGCTTTAAGAAGTATAACTAGACTTTATACTAAGTTTAGTTAAAGGGGTTTAATAAGGTTAGCCACGTCTCCTTTTAGTCGACTTAGGGCATAGTAAAGTTGGTTAGCTTTAGTTAGGTAGTAGTTAGCGTTACTAGTTAGCTTATTTTTAAGCTAGCTTAGAAATAATTAGAGTTTTTATTATTTACTAGTAAATATTAGAGGGTTTAGTAGTTGTTTAGATTATTATAGTGCAGTAGTTAGTTTAGAGTAAGTAACTATAGTAGGTTTAGAACTCTTATTCTACGTATTTGTTTCTAGAGATAGCGTTTAGTCTTAGGGCCCTAGTATAGATATCTTAAGGATGCGGATTTCTTCTTAGAGGGTCTTAATTGTTTACTAGTATCGTAATTCTTATTTGGCTTATTATTAAGTTAAAGTGGCTTAGTTCTATATAAGGGCGTCTATAAAGGACTTCTATATCTCTACTAATTATTTTTAGAGTGCGGATATAATGCCAGCGGCTATTATAGGGGCTTTAGGGTTGTTTTATATTTTGGAGGGTAGTATAAGGTTAACACAATATAGTGTAATAAAGTAAGTATAAGCGGAGGTAATATATAGCGAAGTAGATATTATTAAACTATATATATAAACTATATAATAAAGTTAAAACGTTATATAAGAAGAGAAGGCAGGAAAACGGGAAGAAAGAGTATATATTATTAGCTTAGTTGCTTAGTTAATATATATACAAGACAGAATAGGCTTTAAGTTATAGTCCTAGCAGAACTTAGTATAATTTAGTAAACTTGGTAAAATATAGTAAAATGCGGCAGATTGCCATTAAATTGCCATTAAATTGCTGTCAAATTGCCGTCTCGCGGTCGGTCTCTTCTTGCTAAGTTAGTAGAAATAGGTAGATATGTGTAAGGTGTTATAGAGGTGTCCCATAACATATCGCCACTATTTAAAGTAGTTAATATTTAGTAGTTCCTTATTATGAGTATAATATCTAACTTTAGGTCCCTAGAATTTTCTACTATAGAATATTACTAGTCTTAAGTAGAGCTAGATAGCGTCCGGATATCTATTAGGTTATAGTAGGATACTAATAAGGGCAAATTTTAATATATTAATAACTATTATTAGTAGCTAATCTAGGTTAAAATGCTGTAAAAGTAGAGCTTCTATAAACTTTATATATAGTTTCTAAAAGGCTTTCTAGACCTTTCCGGGCTATATCTATAGTTTATACTAATTAATTAACCCCTTCTTAGTTTTCTTCCTTTTCGCCTTTAAGCTTTTTACTTTCTAGGCTAGGTCTTAAAAGGCTTTAGTAATGTAGTTAGATAGGTATTAGGTAATATCTAAGTAGTTATAGATAAGGCGCCTATAGAAATTGGTAAAGCCTAGAAACACCTAAATATCCTAATAGCTCTCTAGCTCTGACTACTCTTAGATTATCTACACCCGTATTAGGTCTATAACTATACCTATAAGCGTTATAATATAACCTAGGAACTTAACCTACTTAGTATTAAAGATATATTTTAACGCCTTAGCGTAGAGGCCCTAATTATCTAAACGTTCCAGTACTTTGCAGATGTGTTACTTATACTAACCCTTATCTTCTAAGTGGATTAGAATATTATTTAAATAGAGAACCTATATACGGTTAACTAGTCCCCCTAAGGCTCTGTAAATATATAATTAAAATATTATAGGCGTATTGGCTAGCCCAAAAGGCATTACTAGATACTTAAAGTGGCCGTATTAGATCTTAAAAGCAGGCTTTTACTTATCCCTTTTTTTAATATAGAGCCTATAATAGGCGTCTTATAGATCTAGCTTCGTAAAGATCTTTATCCTAGATAGTTAATCTAGTATTTTACCAACTAGTAGTAGTGGGTAATAGTTCCTAATTATAATTTTATTAAGACCGCAATAGTCTATATATAGCCTTATGGTTCTATCTAGTTTTAAAATAAAGAGGATTAGCGCGCCTACTAGTAACTTATTAGGCTAGATCTATCCCTTTTCTAGTAAGCTATTAAAGTACTCCTATAGAATCTTAAGCTCTTTATAAAAGAGGTTATAAATAGGAAGGTTTAGTAGTTATTTACCTTCTTCTAGATTAATTATATAATTATATTCTAAGTTTTACTAAAGGACTTTAGCTTATCTACCTAAAAATACCCTAAGTAAGTCCCTTAGGCCTAATGGAATTTTTAATAAATATAACGGGACTAGCCTAGTTATAGTAGAAATGTCTTAGTAAAACACTTAACAGATAAATTCCGACGCTTTAACTAAATTCTACTAAATTCTACTAGCTTAATTAACCACTACCAGGTTCTACTAGATTAATTAATAATAATAATAATTTATTGCTTAACGTCCGATTTGGATCCCTATTAGGCCCACGCGGACTACTCCTTATATACATATAGGGAGAAAACTCTATATGAGAAAAACTCTATATAAGAAAATCCCGTAATCCATCTCCCTGCCTTTTAGGACTCGCCTATATAGCGCCTACAAGGCGCCTACAAGTCACCTATAGTACTCTACTACCTTACTTTTTAATCTCTTTAGGAACCACTGCTGCTATAATAAGCCTACGGACGCGCTAGTATCGCGAACTTAACTCTACTACTATAGAGTTATTAGGGGGCGCCTAATACTCGCCCCTTTGCCTTCTATTACTATTTCCTTTACGACCTAGAACTGGTCTAGTATATTTTAGCTAATAAGCTACCAGGTAACCGCCTTAAGACCTTTTTATATTAAGAGTAGTGTGTTATAGTTCTCTGTGCTAGCTACTAAGAGCATTGCTTCTTAGTTAGTGTGTAAAAGGCATAATAGTATTACGTGTTTTAGTGTCTGTCTTAGCCAGCTATATTTGCATCTTAGGCTATCTACTAGGACACCTACCTAGTAGAGCTGTTACGGGACACCTCCGTAATACCTTATACATGTCTACCTGTTTCCACTAACGTAGCAAAAAGAGACCGACCGCGAAACGGCAATCTAATGGCAATCTACGGCAATCTAATGGCAATCTATAGCAATCTAATAGCAATCTACAGCAATCTAACGGCAGTCTGCCGCATTCTGCCATATTTTACTAAGTCTACCAAATCCTGCTAAGTTCTACTAGGACCGCTACTTAAATCCTATTCTACTCCGTGCATATATTAACCAAGCAACCAAATTTATAATATATACCCTTTCTCCCTATTTCCTTACCTTTTCTCCCTACATAATGTCTTAACCTTATTATATAGTTTATGTATATAGCTTAATAATATCTACTTCGCTATATATTATTACCACTTATACCTACTCCGTAATACTATATTGCGTTAAAACCTTAAAAACCTACACTCTACCCCGCCCTATTTAAAATGCAGAACGACCTTAAAGCCCCTATAATGGCCGCTAACATTATATCCGCACTCTAGGAATAATTAGCAGATATATAAAAGTCCTTTATAGACGCCCTTGCATAAAACTAAGCTGCTATAGCTTAATAGTAAGCCAAATAAGAAGCACGGCACTAAAAAATAATTAAGGCCCTCTAAGAAGAAATCCGCACCCTTAAGACGCCTACGCTAAGCCCTTAAAACTAATCGCTATTACTAGAAGCCAATACGCGGAACGCAAGCCCTAAACCAGCAATAGTTATCCTACTAGTAGAACTAACTACTGTATTATAACAATCTAAAAAACTACTAGACCCTCTAGTATTTACTAGTAAATAACAAGAGCTTTAGTTATTTTTAAGCCGGCTTAAGAATAAGCTAACTGGTAATACTAACCGTTACCTAACTAAAGCCAACCAACTCTACTACGCCCTAAGCCGACTAGGAGGAGACGTAGCCGACTTTATTAAACCTCTCCAGCCGAACTTAGTATAAAGCTTAGTTGTACTTCTTAAAGCTATATATAGTGACCTAAACCGCCAAGCTACCGCTTAAAGGAAGATAAACTATATAACTTAAGAAAAGAAAAGTTTCCCAGTATACTTCTCCAAATTTAATTACTACGTAAAGGAAACAGGCTGGAATAACTCCGCATTAATTAATAGCCTTATTAAATCTCTAAGCCCTAAACTAAAAACCTCCCTAATTAGTGTAGACCTACTAAGAGCCCTTAACGCCTATGTAAACGTTATTAATAAATGGTATAATAATATACTACACCTAACACTAAAATCCGCTCCTTAATATAATACAATAACCCTATAAACGTCCACTAAGCCACTATCCTAGCCTAAGCACCCTAACGCCATAGATATTAACACTGGGGCCCTAGGATACGCCCTACTAGGGTTCTCTAAATAAGAATAACACACTAAGCTAGGCCTCTGCTTTAAATGTGGAAGTAGCTTCTACCTTTCTAACTACTACTCCACCCCCTTCTAAAAATATTTACAAATAGTTAACGCTAGCAGCCGTTTACTGTACTAATCTTCTAGCCACTAGCCCCAATCTTTATTTGGCTCTAACTCTATATTTAGCAAGTACCACTTATAAGGACGAAGTTATAACTAATGTTCTATAGGAACCCTTTCCCGCTTACTACTAAAAGGTATATTTTAGAGTTAAGTTACTCTCTAGGACAGCTATGTCACAGGATCTTATTAAATGTATTAGATATTGCAAAACCTAACTCTTAGGATTATAGTATAACTATTAACTACTATCTTTGGCAGAAAGGTTAATAGGCTAATATTTAAGTCCTAATTAATACAGGAGCTAGCGACATAGGATTTATTAATAAGATCTTCGTATAAGATAACAGGTTTACCCTAATACTCCTTAACCGGCATATTAATGTATTTGGATTTAATAGCAAACACACTATCTTAGACTATATTACTTATATAGCGGCCCTAAGACTCTAATACCTAAACTATAAAAAATTAATTAAGCTTTTTATAACTACCCTAGGTTACCTAGTAATCCTTAAATAACCCTAGATAAAGCTATATAAGGTAACCATTAATTAGGACAACCTTAAGCTTCTATTTACCGCCTCCCGTTACAAGCAGAAGTGCCTTATAACTCACTACTTAGACCCTAAACTAAAATCTAAAAAATCCACCAGGATCCACTAGTCTAAAATTTCCACTAATGTCCACCCTATACCTAAAAAGTCTACCCAATTCCACCAATATAAGAATTCTACCGACGTCTATTAAGAACCTAGAAATTACACTAAACTATACAAACCAACTCTAACTAATGCACCCCAAACTAAGCAGAAGTCTAAGCCTAAGCTTAATATACAAAAGTACTAGAAGAACTGGTATTTTACTATAAAAAGGATACTTAAAGAACTTAAACCTAAATCTAACACTAACTCCGTACCTAATACTAAACCTAAAGCTAAATAAAAAACTATATAAGAAACTAAGGACAATTTAAGCTTGCTTAATACCTTAGATATCTATATAATTGGAGCTACTCTGCTAGCACGACTTGCCAGGAAACCAGAATATATAATTTTTACTATTACAATGGCCGACATTAAGAAGGCCTTAGCACTAAAGAAGCATACTAACCCTGCTATAAAGGTACCTATAGAGTACCATAATTACCTAGATATATTCTTATAAAAAGAAGCCAATAAGCTACCGGAACGCCGTCCATATAATTATAAGATTATAGTTAAATAAGGAAAATATCCTAGATTTAGACCTTTATACAGAATGTCCTAAAATGAACTTTAGGTATTATAGAAGTACTTAAACAAATATCTAGACAAAGGATTTATTAGAGCAAGTTCTTCACCCATAGCTGTACCAGTAATCTTTATTAAGAAACCTAATAGTGGTCTATACTTCTATGTAAACTACTAAGCTCTTAACACTGTCACTATTAAGAACTAATACCCAATCCCGTTAATCCAAAAAACACTAAACTAATTAAGTAAGGCTCGCTACTATATAAAGCTTAATATTATCCACGCATTTAACCGTCTCTGTATTACGAAAGGAGATAAATAGCTTACTACATTTTATACTTAATATAGATTATTTAAATACTTAGTAATGCCATTTGGCCTCGCAAACGCCCCAAGTTCATTCCAACACTTTATAAATAACACCCTGCACCCATACCTAGACGTCTTTTATACTGCTTATATTAATAACATCTTAATATATAGTAATAATCTGGCTAAATACTAAAAATATATTAAACTGGTCTTGTAAGCCTTGCGTAGAGCTAACCTATAATTAGATATAGATAAATGCAAGTTCTATAAAACGGAAGTTCTATGCCTTAGACTTATTATTTCCACAGACAGCGTACAAATGGACCCTAAGAAAGTTAAAGTAATTGTAAACTAGCAAGAACCTAAGAACGTTAAGGATATAAGGGCCTTTATAGGCTTTGCCAACTTCTACTAATAGTTTATAAATAACTTCTCCGCCTTAGTTTTACCCCTTATAGCCTTAACCTAAAAGGATAACGCCTTTATCTTTAGTAAGGAATATAAGAAGGCCTTTACTTATCTAAAGGTTATATTTACTACTGCACCTATGCTTTAATACTTTAACCCTAACTAAATAAGTGTTGTAAAAGCTAACTTATCTAATTACGTTACTAGAGGCATTCTGTCTTAATATAATAAGGAAGGAGTATTACACCCTATAGCATACTTCTTAAAACAACTAAGCCTAGCTAAATATAATTATAAGATCTACGATAAGGAATTACTGGCTATTATTAGATGCTTTAAGCAATGGCGACTAGAACTAGAAGGAACTAGATTCCTAATTAAAGTTCTTAGCAACTATAAGAACCTATAGTACTTCATAACCATAAAACAGCTAAGCCATTGTTAAGCCCACTGGTTAGAATATCTATCCTAATTCTAATTCTTAATTATATACCGCCTAGGCGTTTAAGGCTAGAAGCCTAATGCCTTAACCTAACGTTTATAAGACGCACCAGCTTAAAAAGAAGCGCGCTCCTACCGCAATTAGACCCTACTCTACCCTAAGCTATTTAATCCCCCTATTAAAGATCTCACAGTATACACCCTTAAAATAACCAATTGAACTATTAAACAGATTATAGTTAACAAATATTTAAACGATAAATTTATCCAAGAGACACTTAAGCTAATTTAAGATAGTGTTAGACGCTCTAAAAAGATTTTTTTAAGCGAATACAAAGCCTATAGAAACCACTTATACTACCAAAACCGCCTAGTTGTCCCTAATTACGATAAACTTAAGCTTAAGCTCCTTAAACATGTACATAACTTACCAGTAGCTGGCCACCTAGGCTGAAGAAAAACCCTAGAACTACTCTAACGGGAGTGCTGCTAGCCAAATATATATAATATAATACAGAGGTATATCTCTAGCTGCTATACCTACTAATAAGCTAAAGCTTTACACAAGACATATAACGGCTTTTTAAAGCCACTGCCTGTCCCGGACCAAAGATAGAAGGACATCTTAATTAACTTCGTTGTTAATCTCCCTATAAGTAGAGGCTGCGCAAATATTATAGTAGTTATAGATTAACTATCCAAGATAAGATACTTAATTGCCTACCCTAATATATTAACACCTGCCATTACCTAACTGTTCCTGGATTATATATAGAAACTCTACAGACTCCCTAAAACGATTATCTCCAATAGAGGTAAATAGTTTATCTTAGCGTTCTAAAAAGAACTGACTACCTAACTCCGCATTAAAGCACTATTATCTACAGCATATTACCCAAAAACGGATGGTTAAATAGAATGTGCAAATACTATAATGGAATAATATATTTGGATATATACGTTATATCTATAAGACAACTAAATAGACTGGCTTCTATTTGCTAAGTTTACTGCAAATAACTACATCTTAGAAACCACAAAGGTCTCCCTATTCCTAGCCAACTACGGCCAGCATCTGCAAATAGGTTTTAAACCCTTTAGTAATATCCCTTGCCTAGCTTATTAGGCCTTATAAGTTGTAGAAGCAAATAAATTTATAAAGAAGATGGAAGAGCTATAAGAGTTCCTTACTAATAAAATAATATAGGCCTAATCTGTCTATAAAGCCGCAGCAAATAAGAACTAAACCCTAGCACTAGCCTACTAAATTAGTGACTTTGTCTGACTAAATATAAGAAATCTAAATATAAAATAACCTACTAAGAAACTTAATTAGAAGAACACTGGCCCTTATAAGGTTAAAAAGTTATCTTTCCTTATGCCTACCAACTAAAGCTCCCTAATACGGTTAAAATTCACCCTATATTCCATACGTTAGTCCTCTATCCTACCGCCCCTATATTAGACGCCCTGCCTAGATAGATCTAAGACCCTCCCCTACTAGTTAAAGTGGATAGTAAGGATAAGTACCTTATTAAAAGAGTTGATGATATTAAGTATAACAAATAGAAACGCAAATATATATACCTTATAAAATGGAGAGGCTTTACTAAGCCCTTATGGGAACCTATTAACTCTATAGGACTTACACAAGCCGCAGAAGACTTTCATAAACTCCACCCAGAACTACCACAGCCCTATCTCGCAGAAGCTTAAGTTTAAAGGGGGGGTACTGTTATGGGACACCTCTGTAACACCTTATATACGTCCACCTATTTCCACTAACGTAGCAAGAAGAGACTAACCGCGAAATAGCAATCTAATGGCAATCTACGGCAATCTGACGGCAGTCTGCCGTATTCTGCTATATTCTACTAAGTCCACTAAATCCTACTAAGTTCTGCCAGGACCGCTACTTAAATCCTATTCTGCTCTATGTATATATCAACCAAGCAACCAAATTCACAATATATACCCTTTCTCCTTACGTAACGTCCTAACCTTATTATACAGTTTATATACATAGCTTAATAATATCTACTTCGCTATATATTATTACCACTTATACTCACTCCGTAACAAGAGCTAATCTTTTAGTCCTATTATTCCTGTTTTTAGAAGTGTTGCTATTATATTTTTTACCTTTATTAGGCCTTCTTGGAGCCCTTAGGTATTTACCCCCTATAGCATTAACTATACTACGGCCTAGGTTCCTCTTGCCTAAAATAGCCTCTATACCTTTAACTCCTATATACTTTTTTAGTGTTAGTCTAACCAGTATTATATTATGGTGGATAGTTTCCTATTACTCTTTTATACTCTACTTTAGCTCCTTTCTCTCTCTTACTATTATCTTCGCTAGTCTCTTACGCGTCTCCCTTCCTCCTCTATATAGGCTTGGGCCCTAATACAGCACTATTCTTCTTTTACTTTTTCTACCTGTTTCTCTAATATGTCTTCCCTACTTTAGGGTTATTAGTTGGCTCTTCTATGGGGCACCCTAGGGTCCCTCCATAGTTTATTTAGGCGTGACTTAATATACTTTATAACACTAGAGTTACACTCCTTTTGCATCCCTTATATTGCAGCGGCTTTAATATATAATTATAAGGGGGGGATATTAGCTTCCTTCTTAAGTAGTGCTGTGGCTATTTACTTATACCCGCCTATTATACTCTAGAGGTAGGCTGTTTGGACCTTTTAAAGTGGTTTAAGGAGTAATTTAGGGGGGCCTTTCTTGGTTTCTCCTATAGCCCAAATACTGGATCTATATGTTATGGTTGGCCGGATAACTGCTGTATATAGTAAGCGTAACCTCTAGAAGTATGGACTCTATATAGAATTAATAATTCTAGATATTACAATATACTGCGCTTAGCCCTTACGGGCCGCTTATAATATATATACGCTCTACCAGAGCTTACTATCTACCTATACTCCTAATACCCTTAGGCCTTGGACTAGTTGGCCCCTAAAGCCTTAAATATAGATTATATGCTAGAGATCTATAGGTTAGTTGCGTTTTCTTATAAAATAGATTAGCTGGTATTTCTCTGGTAAGAATTAGACTCTGTATTATCTTGCCCATTTTATATAGATGTTATAGGCTTTCTCTAGTGTTCTGCAGTTCTCTACGGCTGTTGGCCCATATATAATTAGGTTTATATTATTAATAAAGCCTATCTCCTAGGTCGCCCCTTCTTTAAAGAACTTAAGTAGGTTGCTTATAAAGAAAAGGAAGAGTATAGGCGAGAGGGGTAATCCTTGTAGTATTTCTATTATAACTGCAATAGGGGGGCTCTAGTATCCATAAAAAACTAGTAATGTTTCTTTCTAGTCTATAAACCCTTAAATAAATTATATAATCCATTCTAAGAAGCCCTTTGCCCTAAGGATATATAGGAGGCGCTTATAGGGTATATTATTGTAGGCACTACTAATATCTAGGCTAAGCATTAATACTATAAAGTCCCTTCGCATCGCCTATATAGATTTAATGGTAGTGGCGAGTAATGTAAGTACTAATAGTGTTAAGCAGTTCTTTCTTACTCCTATTTAACTTTATAGTAGTAGGGCGTATTCCTCGGCCGTATCTACTATATAGTCCGCTATTACCCTTTCTAAGATCTTGCTAAGGGTATTTTCTAAGGTAATAGGGCGGTAGCTTCCTAGGATTAAGTAGTCTACTTTACCTTCTTTTTATAGGATAACCGTCGTTATAGATCTTCTAAGTTGCGGGTAGTAGCCTATAGTAAAGTATGCTCTAGCTATATCTATAAGCTAAGGTGCTATAAGTGGTCCATAGGTCTTTAAGGCCTTATTTAGTATCCCATTTAGTCCTAGTACTATATTATTTAAAAGGCGGCTAATAGTTCTGGCCATTTCCTCTATTATTATGTCGCTGTTAACTCGCAGGCGAGTTACTGGTATTTTACCTGTTATGTTACTAAGGTCTACTAGAGCTAGTTAGGGGAAGAACCTTTCTATAAGGATCTTTACCTTCTTATTATTGTTATTAGTGGCCTATAACTCCCCTACTCTTTATAGGGTAGTAGGTATAGGTCTTCTACTAAGCGCCTTACCTTTTTCTTTACCCATTTTGCTATGGCCTAAAGGCCCTTATTATAGGGGAGGCTTAGGTTAAAAGTATGCTTGTTTATAAACCATCTCTAGTTATTCCTTACTTCTTTTTTTAGGGTATTCTTTAACTGGTTTCTTGTATCTTTATATTGTCTCTTATCTTTAGGGTTATAGCTACTTATATATTTCCTTTTTACTTATTATTGGCTAGTAATAAGAACTGTGTATTATGCGGACTATATATATCGCGTATAGGGGCCCGGTTTTAAGACCGGGCAGTACTCTTCTAGCCTATTTTTAATTGCTACCTAGATCCTTTCTAGTCTTTAGTTAATTTCCTTAGGGGTAGCTAATAAGCCTCGCTTGTTTGGTATTAGGTAAATTTCTTCTAGGTTCTAAAGTTATTATTTAACTATATTAAAGAAGCTGTCTATCTTAAGCTTCCTTATTACGTATCTTTTACTATTTAGTTGCGCCTTAATATCTAGGTCTAGCTATATCTAGATAGGGATATGGTCTCAGGCGAGTACCTATTCTTCTTTAGGGTTATACCTTTTAAGTCTCTAGTATAGGCCTTCGTCTATAAATATAAGGTTAATTATACTTCTAGCGGTACCTTATTGCCATATAATTGCTCCTAGGGGGGTAGCCAGTTTAAGGCCCCAGATGTCTATAGCTCTTAGTAGGCACTCTACCTATTATTTAGCAGCAATATAGATACCCCCCTACCGCAGGTAGTAGAGGTTTATATCTCCTAATAGGATAGACTCCGTGCCTTTAGTTTCTAGTAAGCTTATTACTAATATAATATTCTCTATTTATAGGACCCCTTTAACCCTAGGGTTATATATATTAATGATTTATACCGGACCCTTATATATCTAAATTGTTATAACTGTAATATCTAGGTTAACTGCCTGCTATAACTATAAGGACAGGCTAATAGCCTTACTAATTATAAAGTATATATATATAGGAGCTAGAATCCTTAGGGGCAGTATATTAATTGTATATAGGTATTGTAATACGGCTCTTATATAGCAAGGATATAGTGTTTCTCTAGGTCTAGACTATCTAGTAGGGGCCTTATAAGATGGTGGTTTGTATTACCGTAGTTATACTATATAATAGATAGGTAGCAGACCCCTAGTAAGGGTCCTTTATCTCTCCTTTATTTCTTACTTCTTCTATTTTTACTTTCTTTAGGATTTTTAGAACTTCTATCTCTTATATTTATACCTTAGTCGCTACTTATTTTATATAAAGCTTTCTATTCCCGTATCTTATGTTCCTACTAGCGCTTCTATATCTAAATCTGTTATTTTCTCTAGTTCTTCCCCTAATCTTACTAGTTAGCTATATGCCCTTTATAAGTTAGCTATAAATGTTATATTTGCCGCGTTAAGTCTAATTCTTAATTATCCTGGTCTTAAGCTTACTATAGCTGTCTATAGGGGTCTTCTTATAGGGCGTCCTCTCCCTTATATCCCCTGTGACCCTTATACCCCTATTTAGTCTAGTAATATCGCGTAGCGTTGCTTCTAGCCCGTTAAGGCTTAGGATAGCTAGCCTAGCCCCCCAGTATTAAAGGTAGGAAATACTAGAAAGGTACCTATATCCCCCTAGCTTATTGCCTATTATTTCTATTTATATAACCTAGCGTGCAGTTATTCCCGTAGCTATTAAGCCCTTACCTTTTATCTCCTGTATTTAATCCAATCTTCTCTCTCCCACGCCTTATATATGCTTTAGTGGCAGTTTACGCATTTTATTTAGTCTTAATTTAAGTAATATTTTATATTGTAGGGGCCTATATAGTGGCCGTAGCATACCTGTGCTGCGTATATAGATTGGGTATGCCCCTATTATATATAGCAATAGTATTATTCTAGGCGTAGTCTGTGGTTGTAAAGCCTTATATTATATATAAGGCCATTTATAATTATTCCTTTTTAGATAAGGAGTTTTTGCATTTCTAGTATAAGTGTGCTAATAATAAGGGAGCTATACGTTTAATTAGCGTCTCCCTAGTAAGTCTCTGGCGACCCTTATATCCTCTTATTATTCTTATTATTTGCTTAGTTTGCATTTTCCTATTAAAGCTATTAGATTTGGGTAATTTTAAGGCCTAGTATAAGGCGTTCCGTTTGTCTTACTATCTCCTATATAATTGCTATATTATTCGCCTAGCGTCCCTTTTCTACCCTAAGGCTTATAGGAACTGCTAGGACTTTAACTAGGTAATCCTTATAAAGTACTTTTATACTAATACGTTCTCCTAGCCTATCCCCTACCCTTACAGCTTATTCCTTTAATTATTAGTCCTTTAGGGTAACTCTAATATCTTCGCTTCTAAGGTGTTGGACTATAACAGCGTTATAGACCTCTTTATAAATTTTTATAAGGACTTTTATTTCTAATTATCCCCTAAGCCCCTCTGCTTTTTCTATGTTTAGTTATATTATAATTATATACCCGGTTATTAACTTAAGGAGGGTGGGTTCCCTATGCTATAGAAGCGCAGCTATAGCGGCCTAAGTGCGGTTTGCTAGTAAGAGGGGTTTTTATTTGTTTTTGTTTTTATTTAGCCGTTAGAGGATTTAATTAAGGGTTTACTAGAGAGACGCCTAAGGTTTACTAAACTGGCGAAGCCATTCTACTAGCTATATTAGTTTATTATGGCTAACGGTTACTTCCCTATAATTCTAGATACTAGACGCGTTTAATAGGCTTTATATTTTATTAGATGCCTTCTTAATAGAGGTATTTCCGCTTTATAGTGTAGTATTCGCCTGTCTTTGTTGTAGAGGGCTATTGCTAGGCGTGGTTCTAGCGGTTACGCGTAAATGCGAACCACTGTCGTTTGATATGTGCCTCCCCTGCGATGTATGCATCTTAGGGGGATTTTCTAGGTGTTTTTTAGGGATCTTTTGGTAGGGTTTGGTCTTTTGGGCCAGGTGCAGCAAGAGCTCCTTATCTATTAAATTTATTATAGATATTGCTAGATTAATTAAATTCTACTAAAGTCCATTAAAGACCGCGTGCGTATATACGCACGTATTAACCACTATAATCCCTAACTATTTAATTATATAATTCTCTTATTATTTCTTTCTTTTCTTATGTAACGCCTTATACTCTATAAGAGCTATATACCGTTAGATTAGATAGAATTTATATTGCTCCTCTAAATCTTCCCTAAAGCCTCTTTACGCCCTTACAATAAATTAGGGTCGTGTTTATCCTTTATATTATTGCTAAGTAGGTCCTAAAGCTCTCTTAAAACGCTTATAGGTAGTATCGCGCGCTATAGTAGTTATTTATATATAGTTGCCACTATATATTAAATAGTTTTATATAGTAGCTAGTAGAGGGTAGGGAACTCCTTAACGCAGCGTTTAAGGTACCATAGTATACTCTCCGCATATTGCTTAAGCTAGAGTAACCTATAGCAGTAAAAGTATCTTATAAGATCTTTAAGACCGCCGCCTTCCTATAGTATCTCTATAACCTATCTAGTAGTTCCCCATAGAGTATCTATTACGGAAGGGTTATTGCCTATATTAGGCTTTATACCTATCTTATTATAAAATAGGGGTTAGATCTAATACTTCCTTAGGTATAGAGCGTATACTATTTCTTCTAGAGTTATATCTTCTAGGATATCTTTTAAGCTTATTAGTAAAATACGCCTTTTTAATTCTTTATCGTTTTACTATTAAAGGCTCCTATCTTAAAGCGTATTTTAGGATCTACTTCTACAAGCTAAGGATATCTAAAAATAAGGTTATAGCCTATAAAGTTAGCCACCTAAAAGGGATGTGGGCCAACTACCTTAGTATGGTTATATATGTTAGCTACTAACACTATAAGCTTATAGGCACTATATAGTTTAATCTAATACTTATTTAAGAACCCTATAATAGGTTTCCGCTACTTTAATAATGGGATAAGCTTATACTTTTTTACCAAATTATATTATATAAGATTAATTTTAGCGCCACTATTATATAGTGCTTAGAACTGACGTATTTCGCCTATAGGATGTACTATTTTTAGATTAACAGCGATATGGAGAGTCTCTCCTTCTATATCTTGCCCTATTTATAGCCGGAAAAGGTCCGCGACTAGGGCTTTTCTTTTTTCAGATTATTAGTACGGTTATTACCCTACTTATTTTTCTAATTAGATTTACCTTTAAAGAAGTTTTCTCTTAACTCTTTAGAGTATTCCTACAAGGGTGCTGGATAGGTATTAGGTTGGTCCTAAAAGCCTTTTCTATTACTTAAAGTCCCTAACTTTAACTATTTCGGATTTCTCTTTAAGAACGGCTTTTTTAAAGTTTAGGTCTGCCCTATATTACTACTAAAGTACCTACGCCTCTAATTACCCCTTAACTTTTTACTAGAAGAGGTCTAGTTCCTTACCACATCCTTAATATTTAAAACCGCTTATTTAAAATCCGTATATATAATAACCCGTAATAGGGCTCCTACGCGCTTTATTTTATTATAAATTGTTAGCTTAATTCTAGCCTAAATAAATCTAATCTTCTCCTTCTTATAGATGCTACCGTTCTCATTTTTAAAGGGCTCTAAATCTATTAATTAAGTATAAGTTTCTATAAAGTTTATAAACTGGCGGAAATTATAGCGATTAAGCTATATCTCATTCTAAAATAGTTCTATATTATTATATTATAAAATATACGGATTTTAAGTCTATTTCTTTAAGAAGGTTTACAGCTGCGGCTATATATTAATTTGCTCTTTATTAAGCTAATTTAGTACAATTTAGTTTAGGGATTGGTCTTTAATCTTGCTAATAATCTATTAAGTACGCTCTTTAGTATTGTCTTATATTATTAATATCTTAAAGAAGTTATCTATTTTACAAACCTAATTATTTAACTATTAGGCGTTAGGTCTATGGCGGAGTTCTAAACTACTAGAGGCCTTAACTAATTAGTCTATATCCTTTTTCTGTTTGCTATATAGATACCTCTCTAGGTTTTCTATACCTCTTTAAGTAGGTACTATATAGCCTCCAGAAAGCCCTTGGCCTTAGCCAGGTTATAAAAGATTTTATTTAGCTTAGATTAAGCTCTACTAGATCTAGACTTACCTCTAGAGGTTTCTAATATATTTATTAACAGCTCCTTCTTATATAGCTTTTAAGAGCCTTATAGTAGCGTCCTAATATTCTTTTTATAGAAGATTAGTATAGGGTTCTTAACTTTCTAAACTTGGGCCTAGGGAAGCTCCGGTTATAGAGGTAGTATTAGTACTAGTAGCTAATACAGGTTTCCTAATAAGGCTCTAGTCTTAAGTTAGTATTTAGGTTTAGTTACCTAAAGGAGTAGGCCTATTTAGCTTATAAGCAGTCTATACGCTACTACTATGCTAATTATAGGCGGTCTTCTATAAGGGTTCCGGTTAGGTCCCTAATTAGATATATTAGTATATTCCTCTAGCATTTTCAGCTTAAAAGAAGATCTTAGGGTTATATCTAGCGCTTAATCTTCTAATTAGCCTAAGTAGGGCTAGAGGGTTTTTAGCTACTTTTTAGTAGCATTGCGGCTGTTATAGAGGGTGTTTATATTTTTCTTAGCGTTGCTAGTAACTATAGGTATATAAGAGTCTTCGAGCTTTTAGCGTATCTAGGTATTAGGGCTTATTTGGCCGTCTTATCTAGAGGTTTATATTATTGCAATCTCTCGCTATTAAAGGGACCTTTTTACCTTAAGGCGATGGCTTTCTATAGGGTTTCTATAGAGTTTCTATTAGGTCATTACGAGATTTTAAGGGAGGAATGGTTGTAAGCTTGCAGTGTAGGAGAATTAAATAAGCGACTTAATTCTAAATCTATGGAAATTAAGTAAACTAAATACATAAAAGTAGACCCGGAACTCCATAGTCTATAACTCAATATTTAACCGTATCCGAGACATATAAGGATAGTGTTAATCCTGTCTCGGAGCCTCTTAGGCAACAATCTTGTGTCTTAGCGTAGTGCTGGTGAACTGTTATATACCCCCCTAGATTTAACAGTGTAGTTAAAGCTATAGAAAATAAAACGATAATAAAAGCTATACTAAAATAGGAAATTTAAATATAACTTTAAGAGTAGTACAGGATGATACTTAAGAGTTTTTATAAGTTGTAGCAGTAATCTAATATCAAATGTCTACTAAATTTAATTGCTTTACCTATGCCTCGTGCCTTTAACGGGGTAGGATCTTAGTAAGACTATTAGCAGGCATCTTGTCTATAGGGACCCATCGTACATTAATCTTTTTGTCTTATACTTCCTGTCTAAACCAGTGCTAATAAACGTTGATATATTGTAGCTTGGTGTTAAGCTTTGGTGTATCCTGTCTTAGGAGTTATATAGTCTGCATATTGTCGCATAGCAGGGTAAAATCGCGTTCTAAATTAAGACCGATTGCCTTAAAGAAACGCTGCCACTAGATAATTTTAACAGCGGCAGTAGATAGGGAGAGAAGTTCCGCTTTAGTAGTTAAGTAAGTCACTAATTGTTATAGGGTTGCTTTCCAATCGATTAGTCCTCTAAATAGAATAAACAGGTATTCTTAAGAGCTCTATCTAGTCTCTTTATAGTCCGCAAATACTGTGTCGGATGCTCCGTAAAAGGTAACGTCTTCTCCTTTAGGGTTTCTAAAGTAGATATATGCTCTAAATACTTCGCCAGAGTATTTAATAGCTATATATTTTGTTCCAAGGCAATAGGTAATAGCTTGGTTTAATGCATTAATATCCTTTTAATTTGGATTAATAAGGAATTCGGCTAGCTTTAAATGCGTCTTTATAATATTAGGCCTTTTAAATACAGCTAGGTAAGCTAGTGAGCCAACCCGTTACTAATAGGCTAGTATTCTTTAAGGGCTTATCTTCTAGTTAGATGGAATTAGTTTATTAGGTAGTAGTGTTCTAGGGAACCTTTCTAGTTGGATATTGAATCGACTGGCTATCTTTTTAATATAGGAATCTTGGCAGAGCTAGAGCTTTCTGCTTATATAATCTCGTTCAATTCGAATTCCTAAAAACCATTATAGGTCTCCTAGTGCACGGATCTCGTATCAATGTAGAAGTTTGGCTTCAAATTCTTCAAGTCTTTAAAGGTTCTTTTTGGCAAATGGAACGGCGATATTGTCTATATAAAAGAAGATAATAAGTTATCCATTGGTGTAAAGGCAGTTCATACCTAGAATAGGCTTTAATCCAAATTTGGCCAGTATATTTATAAGCTCTTTATACTAAAGTAGTGGTAAGACCTTTAATCTATATAGCGCCATAAGCAGCTTTAGGATATATCCGTTTTGATTAGATCCTTCTAGGCAGTAATAGTAGACTAGCTTGTCTAGTCTTGCATTTATAAATGCGTTTACAGTGTTATACTATTAAATCTCCAAATTGAATGCGGCTGCTATAGCTATAAGGGCACGGAATATTTAAGCAGCTAGGGTTGCTGCATAGGTCTCTTCCTTAGTAATCTATAGGTCTCCGCAGATATATAGTTAAGCCTTTAGCTTTTAAAGGTAACCGTCGCTGTTGAACTTATATTTGAAGACCCATTTCAGTAGAAGGATCTGCTTGTTGCATACTTCTCCTTTTGGTACAGTCTTAAATATCCCTCAGCGTTTTAGGTTGTTGTATTCTTTTTCCATGGCCTTTTGAAAGCCAGTAGTCAAAGGGTGCTTTCTTAGCTCTTTGAGGTTCCTTAGTTTAGGAGGAAGATTGTCCTAATGTAGAGATAAGGATCTAGTTTAGTTAATGTCCTTTACTAGTCCTATAGCAAATCCAGCGTAGTAACTAAATAGGGTAGGTAAATTGGCTAGTGCTGCTATATATGCTTGACGTTAAATTTGTTTGGAACCTTCTGGTAGGACAAGGTTGGTAGAAGGATTGGCTGAGACTTTATTAGCTTATAAAGCTGTATTTAACAGTTCTAGTAAACTGCTTAACTAGGTAGAACCTGTTTCAATTATATCCAAGATATCGTCTTAAAGTCCTCCCGGTGTGGTATTTGCTTCTAGTAAATCTAGAGATACCATTTTGTTAGGAGTTGGTAGCTATTCAATATCCTTTATAGGAAGCTCTGTTAAGTCGCTCAATGTATTTATTTAATCTGCATTCAAGGTAGGTCTATATAGGATAGATTTATCCTTAAATTTGTTCTTGTAGAGAGGTTCTAGTAGACTAATCGCCTAGATAGTGTCTTCTAATGCTTCCCTAAGTAGATAATTAATATTTTAACCCTTGGGGTTATAGAACAAGGTCTCGTTAAATGTGACGTCCCTAGTTTAAATGACTTTATAAAGGCTTGGAATCCAGATTTAATAGATATTTATTAAATTATAGCCGACTAGGTATCTAATTAATGCATAAGGAGCTAGCTTATCTCCCTTTCTAACTTATTTGTTTAGCGTATAGGTCTTGCAACCGTATTCGTGCATATAGGTAAGTAATAGTAGCTTGTCGTAGGCGACCTTGTACGGAGTTTTCCACCCTAGTTACTTATTTGGTGTTTAATTAAGTGTATAGCTAGTAGCAAGAAAAGCTTCTGGTCCTAGAGATAGGGGTAAAAATACTTCCTGCTGTATAGATCTTAATTGTTCTATAAGGGTTCGTCTAGATTGTTCTGCTCCACTATTTTATTCTTTGGTATATAGTGCTTAGTATTTAAAGGTAATGCCTTCGTCTGTATACTATGTCTCTAGGGTATCTTCCATTTGTCTAAATGCTTATTCGTTATTGCTCCAGAAAAAGACGACATCTTAGTAGAATTGTGTTTTAATTAAACGGTAAATCTTATAAATGGTAAGTAGGACGGTAGCTTTGTCTTTATTCTTGGAGGTAAATATAAAGTTAAATTTGGAATACGTATAATAGAAATATATAATATATCTATCGCTGTTATACCCTAGTACTCCAAGGTAGATAATATTAAATGCTAGCCATTTAAATGGTTAAGTGGCTAGAAATTCGTGTTCTTGTCTTTAAGAGATCTGCTATGTATACTTTGCTAGTAAGCAAACTTTATATTTAATTTTGAGCGGTACTCGTTCATTAGTTTTAAATTTGGTCAGCTTTGCGCCAATAATATACTTAGGAAGCTGCGTAATAGTATTAGGTCCTATATGGCCGAAAATTTTGTGCTATCTTATAGCTGTGGCTCCGATTGGTTTATAGGCCATTTGGCTTAGCTAAAATCTTCCTATTAAGAGGGTCGATTGAGTCAAATCTAGGGTACTTGTAGGCTCTCTGTGCATTAGTGCCCAGCGGCCCCCTAGTTGTTTCGCATAGTATACTGTTTCGCTAGTTGCTAGACAGTATAGCAAGTTTTATCCTAAGTCAAAATGGATGTCGTTATTAGTTGCTCTTAAGAGTGCTACAATATTTATAAATATGGTGGGTACTAGTGCTATATAGGATAGCTTTATCTTTAACTTCCTAGTAGGTGTATTAATAGTAATGGTTACTATTCTATAGGCTTAAAATTTCTTAAAATTTCCGCCAGTAATTAGGTAGTCGTCTTCTACTGCTAGGTAGGAGAAGGTGAAGTCTTCTTTATTATTATAGACGTGGGTATCTGCGCTAGGGTTAAGTATCTAGGTATTCTAGAGTTTGAAAGGAGTTTAACTAGTACTAAACACGGCAGTATAGCTAGTTGGTTTAGTAGAAGGTGAGATTTTAGAATTAAAATTAATTATAGATTTAGTATTCTAATTGTTCTCCTTTACTTCCTATTCTCTTTTTTAAATTTAGTTAACGATGCGTTTAATCTAAGGTGTAGATAAGATAGCTTTATCTACTTTCTTCTAGATGTCTGCCCTTGGTCTCTATCCTTAAGGGCGCTTGTGCTTGGCAATATAGTAGCATTTATTAAACCAATGTACGAGGCCGTATATACATTCCTTGTTCTATCTTAAATTTAAATTACTGTTAGAATTAGAATTGCCGTTGGAGTCTAAATTAGAATTAGAATTTATATTGCCTTAAAGAGTTGCGAATACGGAGTTATTAGCAGCTGAGGTAGACGATGCTTACTGCATGCAATAGTGCTCCTTAAATTCCTTAATCAGATTAATAATAAATGGGGCTTTTTCGTCTTTTCGTTCTTTCCTAATTAGGTCTACTTTTAGTACTCCTATAAAACTAGAAGAGATGGCTTTAATGGCTTGTACAAAACTGTAGTGGGGTCTAAATCCCTATACGTCTGGAAGCTCTAATTCCTCTACTAGCTTGTAAACGCTCCTCTAGCTCTTTAACCATTTTTTAATGCTCTGCTTTTTGTTATAGGCTTTAAAAGCCGTGTATTAATTAAGGACGTTGTGCTTTTAACCTAAGGTAGTAGGGGCAAGTACAGTCTTTAACTCTTAAAGGCGTTCGTATACCGTTTTGAGGTCTTTAATAAGAGGGAGGTAGGCTACCAATATCGTGCGGACGATATAATTGCTGATACCGTCTATGGCTTGCTCTTGCTTCTAATATATGCGGATATTATCCTTATACTTAGCATAGAGTTAATTATAGGCAATAAGTTAGTTTAGATCTAGCTTAGCTATTAATGTAGCGGTAGGAAGTATATCTCTTAGTATAGGTTAACTGGGTAACGCTAGCTTTGGAAGCTCGTTTTTCTCCTTTAATGGGTTGATGTACTGCTATACGTTATTTATTTTAGCAGTATCTCAAATAATAAAGAACCATTGCATCTAATTAGATAGCTTTTTAAGGATAAGGTTAAATTTTAAATGAGGTCCGTCTGTATTGGTTATCATTTTTAGAATTTTAATAGGTCAAGTAGGGTCCTAGGTTAGCGTCTTGGCGAACCCTTATTTTGACATTCTAAGCTTTTGATTTAATTCGTCGGTTTGTTTATTAGTTGGTACGTTTGTTAGTTAGGTTTAACCATCCATTTATTTAGTAGGTAAAGAAGCTCAAGACATTTGCAAGGGTGGTAGAAGTAGTGACTTTATAAATAAGGTAGTAGATTAATTGGTTTAGTAGGTAGTATGATCTAGACTTATAACTGTAAGCTTGCAGTGTAGGAGAATTAAATAAGCGACTTAATTCTAAATCTATGGAAATCAAGTGAACTAAATACATGAAAGTAGACCCGGAACTCCGTAGTCTATAACTTAATATTTAACCGTATCCAAGATATACAAGGGTAGTGTCGATCCTGTCTTGGAGCCTCTCAGGCGACAATCTTATGTCTTAGCGTAGTGCTAGTGAACTGTTACAATAGTAGATATAAATAAAAGATATAAATAAATAATCTAGTCCTTAAAGCTAGCTACCCTTCTAAAAAGGAATATAAAGGATTTAAATATAAAGGGACTTAGTAGATAGGTAGCTATAAGGCACGATTATATAAATAAAATAGATTATAGAGGAGACGAGTTTTTAAGGAGGTAAGGCCTCTAGGATTATAGAGACTATATACTATAGGTATATACCTCTGGTACGTAACCGACGGACGTCTAAGGGGTGTCTAGGGGTTATTCTAAGGGCAACCCAAGGTGACCGCAATAATATTCCTTACACTTAAGCACTTTTTATCTCTATTATACTCTATCCTATTATTTTAAAGGAGTTAGAAATAGAATATAAACTTTAGTAAAGCTTGTCGACGCTTACTTTAATTAAATAATAGTATAGCCTATATAGAAAGGCTAGCATCCATTTAAAGGAATAGCCTACTCGCCCTTTCCCCACACTCTTTTCCTTTACTACCCTTATTCTACTCTCTCTCTCTCTTCCTTTACTATTCTTATTCTACTTCCTTTTTAGCAATTTAATTCTTATTTATAATACTTACCTTACCTATTTAGTAAACTCGCCGTTGCCAAAATAGTAGTATATCTATTAAAGTAGCCGCTTTAGCCTATAGGACGGAGAAAAGAGGAGCGCTCTACGCCGCCACCGTTTACTGAAACTTAAATTTATAACTTAAAGTCTAGACTTAGATATAGATACCGATCTATATATTTATTTATTTATTTAAAAGATAGTATAAATTTATTTATTTATTTAAAAGATAGTATAAATTTATTTATTTATTTAAAAGATAGTATAAATTTATTTATTTATTTAAAAGATAGTATAAATTTATTTATTTATTTAAAAGATAGTATAAATTTAAATTCTAAGGAATTAGATACGGAATTAGATGTAGAGTCTAATATAGAGTTAAATACAAGATTAGATGTGGAATTAAACTCTAAAGCTAAGGAAATACTAAAAGATATTACTAAATTAAAAGAGGCGGGACCCGTAAAACCGAACTATACTTCTTATACTAGAAGAGGGAAGGCAAGATCTAGGAGAGGTAAATTATAAAAATTTCCATTAACTTGTTATTATACCCCCTAATTACTATAAACTAGGTACTACCTAAAGATTAAAAAACCCCTAAAAACCCCTAGATAACTAGCTACGTAAATGCGCCCTAAATATATTTAAAACATATCTCTGCTAATAGAAGAAACTTTTTTAAATTAAGAAGAAGAGCTTAATACAGAGCTATTAAAAACGAATTAGTATATACTATATAGACCCTATACGCTATAAGATAAATAGTAATATTCTTATTAATACTTATAATATAAGTTTCTACCCCTTCTTTAAAGTAGACTAATAGCTATAAAAGTAGATCCTAAGCCTTAGGCTTAATAAGTCGGAAAAGGAAAGGTACGCTATATTCGTCTAAGAGCTTTATACTATCCTTTACGCTCTCTAGATTAACGATACTAAGCTACTCCATAGCTTTATTTAAGTCTAAATTTCGCTTCTTCTCCTACTTAGCGCAGCTATAGCTATAAGACTAAGCGCTTTAACGGAAAGCGCTAGTGCCAAAGACAGTAATAAAGCCGTCTAGTTTAAGAATATTAACGTTATAGTTATGGCGAGAAACACCCGAATAGAAGTATAATTATAGTAAATATAAACCTAAAATATATTAAAAATAAAGAAAAGGATAGTAAACCGTAAGCTTTATACTATGTCTAAATAATATATCCTACTAACTATAAATCTATAGAAAGAAATTTACTATCCGTCTTAAAGACCTTCCTACATTCCATATTATTTTGTATATTTAAGCCGTTAGCGTTAGTTAAGACGCATTTTAAGATATCTTCGACCTTAAGGTATTGGCGCACCGCGATATACTATATATTAAATAGAAGGATGAAGTACTAGATTAGTAATTCTTCTATAGTATCGGCTATACAATTAGGGATAGTAATATTATAAAAGAAATGGCCTTTCTATACGCCAAATACTATAATATATTTATATGCTTAGGGCTTATTACTAGGTTTAAGGAGGCACTAGAGCTATACTAGCTACGATAGGCTTTAGGTAAAAATATTAATAGTAAGTCCGTTTAACAATTGTCTCTAACCCTAGTTATATATTAATTATATAGATAAATACTATTACTTTAATAGTCGGTCGTTGGCGCAATTAGCGCGTAGTTAAGGGTATTTGGCAATTTAACCAACTAACTTATATCGTGTTTTTTAACACGTAGCCTACGCGCAGCCTGTGCGCAAACTACGCAATTAGCGATTTTGTTAATTTACTTTTTTACTAAGATAAAAGGTATTTTAAGATTTTTTAAGAACCCTCTTTTACTTTAGAAATTATTTTATTTTAAATACTATTTATAATACTTTTATTATTTAATGCACTTTTAAAAGTCTATTAAATATATTTTACTTATAAACTGGCTATAAAGAAGCCGCTATAGCAGCAGAATACGCCTACTAATTATCTAATAAAGAAATAACCATCTCTAATCAAATCTACGGCATATTATGCCCTAGAACTAATATATGCAGCACAGCCGTAAAGCCTACGTCACGCGGGAGGGTCGCAATAGGCTTAAAGGGTAGATGCCGTATAGAAAATTATAATACTATAATAAACCTAATAGGGGGTAACCTAACTATAATAACTATAGAGTAGCGACCAGAAATAGCAGAAACTTATAGACCTCCTAAAAGACATTAAGGAAGATTTAGGAAAGGGATGGAATAAATAGCCATATATAGGAGTAGCGTGGGTAGTATAATAAGTAGGCCAAATTACCTAGGAGCTTTAAATAAAGTGCAATAGAAACCAGAAAATAGTAGAGGATAGGCTTAAACGTATTAAAAATGCTATAAAATTATAGGGAATGCTAATAGCATAGGTAGTAAAGCTATTATAGGCCAATATCGCTGTAAGCGCCTAAGTGGTAACTCTTTAGCACCTACCTAGCGTAGTACCAGTTAGAGCTATAGTTGGGGTTAAAATACTAGAGGTAGTAGAAACGAAACTAAAATAGATCCTTATATTAATTAAAGTATATATACTAAGAGTAGTGGCGGTAAGGGTCCTATAAAGTAGCGATATAGAGGTTATACTTTCTAATTAGTAGATTAAGGACTAGACCATTACCTAGGGAGATACTCTAAGTATAAGATCCTCTATTAAAACTACCTAGTTAAAGTAATTAGATACCCCTTAATATATAAGTAGAAAGCGGGCGAGGCGCTATAAATATATAACTTATCTAGAAGATTATAGAGGCTACTAGAAAACTAGCCCTAGGGATTATAATAATTAAAGTTATATAGCTTAATAAAGGACGTATAATATATATAGGGAAATCACCTAGGTTATAAAGGGTTAAAATACGCAGTACTTTAATAATTAGCCTACTAACCTAGGAGATATAGGCAGCACTAGCCTATAAGGGAGTAGTTATAAACAGCCTTTAATATAAAGCCTAGCTGTACTACTATAGAGTCTAAGTCTAATAATACTTTAGATACTAATAGTAAGGATATACCTAGAGTGTATATAGGAGGTAGGTAAGGTACGGAGAGTATGCTAATACCTATAATATTAAGAACTGCCCTAAGAATAAGAGAGTTAGATAAATAAATTGCGGTAAAAAATATAGAGTATAGTAAAAGTTGGAGTGTAAAACCTACTAGGTATACCTAGAAGCCACTAAGATAAAATAATAGTAGGGCCAGAATACGCTAAGGAATTGGCTTAAAAAAGTAGTTAGTAGGAGAATAAAGAGGTATATTAAAATAATAATAAAAAAGAAGTAAATCTTAATAATATAGTAAGTAAAGGTCCAAAATTGGACAAAGGTTAATAATAGGAAAGTAAGGTGCTAAGGAAAAGAATTAAGCTTAATAAGTAAAGTGTCTTTATACTTTACTTTTTAAAATCCTTCCGGTATATAGCCGCAACCCCACCAATATAACTCTATTATAATAGCGCAATTTAGAAGGAAGAAAACACGTATATAAGCCATTTGGCCATTACTTTCTTATAAAAACTAATTACGCAGCCAGGGGAAGGCAATTAAGATGTTAACTAAAGACGTATATAGGCTAAATTATATCTAAACAATACTATAGTATTAAAGAATAATATTATAAACGTTTTTAATAATTGTATAATAGCTATAGATGCTATTATAAAGTATCTCTCCTATTTACTAGGTAGTAGAACTACGCTAAATATATAGTATAGGACCACTAAACCCGGAAGTATATATACTAGATCTTAAGAGACAAGTCTCTTTAATTAACTAATTAATTACCTAACCATATATAATAGCCCAAGGGCAAATACGGGAGTAATATATTAGTAATATAGGGGATTATAAAAAAGAATTGTAGATTATACCTTAGTACTTAAAGACAATAGTAGTAAGCTAAGGCCCTATATATTAAATCCTATACTAAAAGGTTATACAGAACTATACTAAAAGCATTAAATTACCTATAATACTTATAATTAATTATAGACCGATATAAAGGCTTAGATATAAAGTTATATATAAACCTTTAGATTAACCTGGGTAGTTACTAGTATACTTCTAGTTGGCTTCTAAAAGGTCCTCTAATAATCCTTACGTCTTTTCTCTAGTTATATTTTTTTCTTATTAAAGTTTTTTAGAAGTTTAAAGTAGGGGCTAGATAGCTAGATTATATATAGCTGTATACTAATATTTCTTTAAACCCCTTCTAGGATAAGCCCTTATAATCTCCCTTTACTATAAGGTAATGGCAATTAGGGGTGCAATATAAGAGATATTATTGTAATTACCTGTCACGGGACGGGGGCAGTGGCTACAAGACGTATGTATTCAAGGAGTCTACAAGACGTTGCGCGATCGATCGTAAGGGTCGAGGGCGTAAGGAGGTGATATACCTACGCGTAGCTGACGTAAGCTATACGCGAGGTGTACGCGAGAGCACGGGGCTCTCCTATGGAGGCCCCTGCGGTGGGGTTCCGTGACACTACCCCCCCTCTTACAGAGGCGGAGCTCCGGCGACGCTGTGGTTACTATATATATGTAGGAGGGACACTTAAGGTGTAGAGAAGAAAAAAAAAGGGGGTATTGCTAAAGGCTTAAAACAACATTACGTGATAAAGCTTGGCACCTAAGAATCCGACCAATCAGATAACTTCAACCGCCGGTTAAAGTTCCTGGACATCTTAACGATATTCCGGTCACGTGATCGCATTTTGCTATTATATAATGGCAACTTGCGGCAATCTGACGGCAATTTGCCCTTACGTGGCAATATACAACGGTTTGACTCTATAAGGGCTCCTATAGAGGATTAGGCACGAAATCTCTGCTTAGGCCCGGTTTCTGTGGGTTCGCGTAGTGGAAGTCGCTGATTAGATCCTTTGTATTTTTAAAGTCTTCCTATGGTTGCCATTCTGGCTAATCTATATCAAATCCTGTGTAGATAGCTCTGTAATAGAGCCGCCGTCCTCTACCTTTGCCAGAGTATTTAGAGTTGATGATTTGTTTAACGGTCCACTCCTTATGGTTCTCGTCTTTGTTCTCGTCTTGGATTAGTACTAGTAGGGGTTCAGGCTATATCTGTCCCGGTAAGGGGTTAGGCTGGTAAAGGTGTAGTAGCTATAGGTGAAATACAGGCCATATCCCGCGGGTGGCTAGGGCGGGCGGGAGCTCTAGCTCGTATACGGCTCCCCTATTAATGACTTGTTTAATCGGATAGGGGCCGAGGTTCTTATAATTGAGTGACTTTATAGGCCTCTGCGTAGAGATATTACGTGTATTTAGCCATACCCAGTCGCCAACACGCATCTCCGGTGGTGGCGTTCTATAACGGTCGGCGAAGTAGGCCTGTTTTGCTTAAGCCCAGGCCATTTCTCCCTTGCAGTAGTTGAGTAGATTTTTTATGCGGTCTGCATACTGGTTAGCAAGTAGCATCTTAAGGCGTTTTCTATATGGCAGTTTCCTATCAATAGGTTCTGGTGGCTCTATGCTGGATTAGGGGTAATAACCCTTGTTTGCAAAAAACGGGGTAAGTCCTATAGTAGTTAAGACGTGGTTATTTGCTGCAAATTCACCTAGTAGAAGGTGATCTACCCAGTTATCTTAACTATAGGCGACTACCTGTCGTAGGTACGCTTTTATGCTAGCATTAGCGTTTTCCAGTTGCCTAGCAGTTTTGTGGTAGAAGGATGTAGACATCTTAACAGAGATGCCAAGGCGTTAGCAGATTCGTCTCTATATATTAGAGCCGAACTGTGTGCCTTAATTGGACGTAATTGAGTCAGGTAACCCATGTAATCAGTAGATTTTATAGAGGAAGGCGTTAGTAACGTTGCTAACGGCTACGCCTTTGGTTGGGACGTAGTGGCGCTCTTTTATAAGTCAGTATATTATTATAAGGATGTTCTTGTAGGTACGGCCGTGTCGTTTATAGGGTGGTAGGTTAACAATAAAATCTATAGCGATATCTGCCTATTATCGTATAGGTACTGGTAGAGGGTGCAGTAGTCCTTAGTACTTTATATTAAAAGCCTTAGCGCGCTTACAACCGTGGCAGGCGCCTATAAAGCGTTCAACTAAGTCTATTATTTTGGGCCAGAAGTAGTATCGGCTAAGAAGCTTATAGGTTCCTCCTCTGCCTAGGTGGCCGCTTAATCGGAGGTTATAGGCCATTTAGATTAGTTACCGTTATAGATTTTCTAAGTTGGGGATAAATAGACGGCCTCTATAATAGAGCCTGTTCTCTTTTACTTCTAAGGCTGCCATGTTAATCTAACCTAGGCTTTGGAGGTTAGTAGGTAGCGTACAGGCGCTAGCGGTCTTTGCGGCAATAAGTTAATGCAGTAATAGGTCAACAGAGGTGTTATATGCCGTAGTAATAAGCTCGTTAATTTTGGGAGGTAACTCTAGTTCTATAGTGTAAAGCTAAGGTACAGTTGGCTCTATTGTAGGTAGCATACCTAGGGCTAAATTCCGTGCTTTTAGGATTGTCTGTTGTTGGAACTGGTTATAGGGGTCATCTTTGGACTAAGGGAGGTCTTATAAGCGGCGTGTTAGGCTATTAGGCTTAGTACCTTATACTCCTAGCCTGTATGCGATTTTAAAGTTAAAGCCAGAGAGGAACTTGTTCCAGCGTGCTTAGCGTCAGTTTAGTTGTTTTGTAGTTATAAAGTACTTAAGGTTACAATGGTCCGTAAGGACTTTAGTTGGCTAGTTAGGTTCTACTAAGGAGAGTTCCAGTCGGAATTCTTTAAACACTTATATAATCGCAAGGAGTTCCTTATCATAGATCTCATAGTTACATTCTTATGGTGTAAGCTTAGATGAGTAGAATACGACTAGGTAGAGGAGACCGTCATCACCTATCTAGGAAAGAATGCCTGCGTTAATATGGTCTGAGGAGTTAGTCTTAAGATAGAGTTATTGTCCTGGTATAAAATAAGCTAGGATAGGTGCTTTAGTAAACGCATCTTTAAGGTCTTAGAACGCCTTCTTGTATTTAGGCGTCCAGATAAAATGTGGATGTGTTTTTCTTCCTTTTACGGAAAGGCCCTTTGTTCGCATTATTGCTGTAAGTAGTGCTACAACACCTGAGAAGTTGTATATGAATTTTTAATAAAAGTTGGCGAAACCAAGGAAGGCTTATACGTCCTTAATGCAGTTAGGGGTTTACTATTCTGTAATTATACGTACCTTCTCGGGGTCTATGCGGACACCCTTAGTAGTAATAATTAGTCTAAGGTATTTTACTTCTATAACTAAGAATTCGCACTTCTTTAGATTAATATAAAGTCCTACGTCCCTAAGGTGCTATAGGACCTTTCGAACGTGCTTAGTATGCTTAGAAGGGTTGTTGCTATAAATAAGTATATCGTCCAGGTACGCAGAGCAGAAGTCGTCGAGGTAGTCTTGTAAGGCGTTATTAATATAGCTTTAGAAGCTGCCTGGGCCGTTGTATACGCCAAAGGGCATAACGGTATATTTGAATTGGCCAAAACGCAATGCAAATGCGGTTTTCTATTTGTCACCTTCCCGTATTCAGAGGCGGTTAAAGGCGGCGATAATATTAAGCTTAGTATAAATTTTGGCTTAGCTAAGCCGCTTAAGAGTCTTATGTATAAGCGGTATAGGGTATCAGTTCTTGATTGTAATAGCGTTAAGTCCTTTATAGTTAATGCAGAATTGAATACCTCCTCCTAGCTTCTTAGCAAGGAGGATAGGGGCAGCTGCTGGGGATATACTGGGATGAATAAACCCTTTGTTGAGGTGCTTGTTAATATACTTTTTAACAACTAGAAGTTTGTCTTTTGACATTAGGTAGGGTCTCTTATAGGGTGGTGTTTTTTCTTGTTTAATATTAATGGCATGGTTATTAGGTTGATGTGGGGGGAGTATATCTACGCTCTTTTATAAGCACACGTTAATAAAGTTATGGTACCTTTTAGGGAGGAGCTTGCGGAGTTCCTTATTAGTAAGTCCTTTTTTAAGCTTTATAAACTTCTCAAAGTCTAAAGGTGAAAGTCCGTAGAGTTCTGTGGGGGTATCGTTTTCTAGGAGGTTGACTATATCTATCCTGTTACTGTAGAGGACGTGGTCCTGTTCTTTATTAAGCTTATATAGTCATGATCGGGAGGCTGCGGTAACGGTCTAGCCTTTCCTACGTGCTATATGGTAGAAGGCCGCGGCACTTATATAGTGGTAGTTGGTCGTGGGTAGGGTAATAAGGGGTTCCTTAGGTTAGTATTCTAGGAAGTAAATAGAGGCGGCTAGGCTATATCCTAGGCAAGTCTCTCTACAGTATTTAGAGTTAAAGGTTACTTCTCTCTTTTTCCAGTTAATGGCGGGGTTGTGTTATTTAAGCCAGTTTATTCCAAGGATAATAGGGTAGTTAGTAAGTGGTGTAATATAGGCCTAGAGCTCTTCCTAGTGCCCGTTTATATCTAGGTGGAGTTATGCCATATGGGTAATTTTCTGTGCGGTATAACTACCGTCGGCGAGTTATAGGGCGCGGGCTTTAGTAAGGGGTAAGGTAGGTAAGTTATAAATACGCATAAATTAGGTATCTATAAATTTATCGGTAGCTCCGCAATCAATTATAAAACGGCTTTTATATTATTTTTTAGCAGTAATTCCTATTATAGGTAAAACTATCTGTTTCCGTCCATTTATCTTTACTAAGTCATCTATTAAGCAGGCCGATATGTAGATCCCCTTATCGTTAGGGCGTCCCAACCTGCGACTTAGGGCTGGGACTTGGCGTTTTTTGTTTCCATATCCAACTCTACCGCTGTTGCTGCGTCTTCGTCTTGTACGGTAGTGGCACGTAGCGACGTATTTGGTGTTCGAGGTACTGGGTTAGGTATTAGGCGGCAGCTGCTAAACCTAGCCATTAGGCAGTTTGGGCTATAGCTATAACAGCCTTCTTAACGGCATCTATAGCAACGCTTTAGCTTCCGGAGTAGCTCGCGTTCTCCGTCTAGTAGCTTCTGCGGGAAGGTTGGTATGGAGAGGTCGATATTAGGACCAGTAGTATTGCTTAGGGTAGTAGGCGTTGGTGGTTTGGTAGGTCCGGAGGGCTTCTATAAAGAGGTCTTTGGGCGGGGGTTTGTAGTAGCGATCTAATTTAGTTGTCATTCAATCTTCCGTATGGCTGCTACCATATTATAAACATCATTATAGTTGTGGCTGGCGGCTGCGTGACTGAGGCGATAAGTGACTTTTTTAAGGAGATCTTCTTGGTCTTTAGTATTATCTCGGGCGAGGGCTCCGGTATATTCCTAGAATTTAACATAGAACTCGTCAAATAATTTAGTAGGGCTCATCTTTAGGGCGCGTAGTTTAGCTCGGTTGGTAGCCAGTAGGTTGTGGTCACGGTACATTAGGTTGAGATTGTTGAGGACTTCTTAGTGGGACTGCCACTTCTAGGGGCCATTAGTCTCCCATTAGGCAAAGAGTCTGTTAAATAGTGTACCCTTTGTTCGCCCAATGATGTAGCCAATCTTAGTGTCTTCCGTAGGAAAAAGGCAGGCGCTCTGAGTTAATTTCTCACGGATTTGCATCTTCCAGTGGCTGTATTCTTTGCGGTCTCCCTAGAAAACTAGGGGATTAGGGTAACGTGCATTAGACCCTGCGGTAGCAGCTTAGGTTCGGTCGTTATGGCTTTCATCGTCGCTTTAGTAGGGGTTCCCATTAGGTAAGGCTGCTCAGCGCTAACCCTCTGTTAAGCGTTAAGTAGGTGAAGTTGCCGGGGGCGTAGAGACTTAAGTGGCGTTATATGTAGTAGAGAGGTGTCTGGCGTTATTACAAATATGCTCATTAAGCTGAGATTATAGGTATTTGATTATGCCTTCTCTTTCAGTAACCGTAGCAATAAGTACGATCTTAGCCTTCTTTAACTATTGGACGTCGCGTTCAGATACGCGGAGGTCATCTTTGGTTTCTTAACGCGTGTTATCGGCGAGCGCCTCGCGAGCTTATAGGTCTTGGATAATATCGCGATCTTAGGCAGCACGCATCTCGGCTCATATAAGCTTTAGGTGGTAGTTCTGTAGAAGGTGGTAGTATTTATTGGGTTCTCATGCTACCATTTTTGCGAACGTCTTGGCGTCTCATATTTTGATTTCAATGGGTGGTAGCCCTTCTGCTTGCTTGTCCGTAGTTGTGTAGTTAATAAAAGATAAGACATTATCGGTGTCCATCTCCTTAGGGGTTAAGGCTAGTGCTAATAAATCAAATTCTCCTGGGATTGATTGGCGTCGTAGGTTAAGTATAGGTATTGGATTATTCTTTGGGTTTGACATAGTGGCTAGTAAGGAATATTGTCTTACTATCATGGGTTCCTTGGAAGTGTAAAGTAAGGTAACTCATAGACACGCTGCTTCTGGCAGCGCCTGCAGTATTGCAGAGACGTAGAATTGGTCGTAGGCTGAGCGTTGGTGGTAAAAAGGCGCAACGTAATGTCACGGGACGGGGGCAGTGGCTACAAGACGTATGTATTCGAGGAGTCTACAAGACGTTGCGCGATCGATCGTAAGGGTCGAGGGCGTAAGGAGGTGATATACCTACGCGTAGCTGACGTAAGCTGTACGCGAGGTGT
>Ga0307507_10000945_pt1 | contig 64828 bp, 29 predicted proteins | sample 7_EM_MG_FD_207223 | JGI IMG/M metagenome (GOLD analysis project Ga0307507, IMG submission 207223) | Populus trichocarpa ectomycorrhiza microbial communities from riparian zone in the Pacific Northwest, United States - 7_EM | ecosystem: Host-associated > Plants > Roots > Unclassified | place...
TACTCTAAGAGAGTTAATAGATTAGTTAATAAAGATTAATAATAGGATCTACCAAAGGGAACAAGCTAAGAGAGGGCAAGACAGAGTTCCATAGTTATATAAGGCGCAGAGTACGCAACGACAGACACAGAGTTAAAAACTATAGAATGGCGCAGAGCTAATGGACCTAAGTGGTACCAAAGAAACCTAAAGATGGGAAAAGAAACTATAGAAACCTAGAGGTCAAGGATTAAGTAATTAAAGGACCTAGGAGTAGAGGCTAAACCAGGGATCTTAGTAGTAGAAGACGTTTAAGCGGACTTTACAGCAAGAAAAATAGTTTAAAGATGGAGCTTGCATAAATTGCGGAAAACAGGGTTATTTTGCTAGAGACTATAGAGGTGGTTAGAGTAACTACGCGGTAAAGGGAACCAGACCAGCAGATAGTACGTATATACAGAGGAATAACGGTGCACTATAAGGAACAAAAGAGTGTTCAATTAACAGTTTTGCGTATTGTTACAACAACGCATGCCAAATTCATGAGGACGCTAAGTACAGCGCAAGCTATTGGCCGCAAGAGCCAGAGTTAAAAGGACTCTAAGGAACTAGAGAGTTAGATAAAGAATAAGATTAACTCTACGAGCTAGATTAAGATATCACAGCAACATACGGACGAAGATTAGTAGTAATAACAATAGAGTCGGAGTACTTATTAATTAACAGCGACAAGGACGAAAAGGAGGCTAACTAGGAGCACTTAAACCTTAAGAACGTAATAGAAGCAGAGACTAAGACTACCACTAAGCGAGGTTTAGTAACGGGTATAGTGACACCATTAGATACAATTTCCATCGCTTTACAAGACAATAGGAGTAACGTTTAGAAGAAACTAAGTAAGTAGACAACTACTAGTGCTAGCTTATTACTTAATAAAGGCAAAAGGCCACAGGCTTAAGATTCTCAAGAAAAGATAAGAGAAGCTTAAGATTTTTAAAATAAGATAAGACACACCTAAGAACCTATAACGGACGAAAACCAATAGGAAAGGGCAGTAACTTAGTTTAGTAATAAACGAATGAGTATAGGACGCAAGTTTAAGAACTACAAGTTTGGGGAACAAATAAGAACATTAGCAATTCTAGGTAAACGCAGTGTTCAGCCTAAAGATTAAACAGTTAATACTAGGATTAAAAAGCAAGATGACTACAAAGATCTAGCTACAAGACGCAGAAAACAAGAAACTATAGATAAGTTTAGAACAAGGATTATTATATAGTAAGAGCAGAAGCTAGACAAGAGGTTAGCTATGCTAGGTTGTATAAGGGACAGAGTACCTATATAAAGAGTTACTAATAGGCCAAGTGTAGGGACACCTAGGGTAAAATGGTTAGATGAACTAGAACAAGAAGAGGATCTAGATATTCTAACTAGGTTTAAAGAAAGACATACTAAAGGATATTATAATACAGCAATAACAAGGTACTTTCTAACGGATAGACTATATACACTAAACCAGCTGTACGGAAAGTGGTATAGGCAACGACACAATAACAAATAGGAAGATTTTTATATATAGCTAAACGAAAAAGTTATCTAAGACCAACCTATTATGGAGAAACGCATAAGTTATATTAAAGAAGTATTAATTATGATGTTAAGAAACCTAGAAGAAAGGTCTAGGGACTAGAGAAGTAAGCGATAAATCTTAGTACCTATAGCAGAGATACTAGTAGTCAGGTCAACCAGGTATAGGTTTAAACTTAAGGATAAAGATAAACTAAAAGTTAACCTAAAACATACAGCGCATTATACACTATTGTGGATAGCTTGTGTGGATAACATATGTAACATATATAGAGCACTAAAAGATAAGAACCGGAAATATCCAGTAAGAATATATTGGGCACCAGAAAAAAAACGGTTTAGAAATGCTAAGTATATACATAGTTGGCACCTAGTAGAAGTACAAGGTTAAGGAAACTTAACACTTTAACCAGGAAGATTCCTTACGGAAGAATACCTAGACGGATAATAGTGGTAGGAGTACCTAAAGAACACTTGTCTATAGCATATAGAGGAAAAGAAACAAACTAAGTATTGGCCAAAGTTAGACTAAGTATAGGCAGGATCTAGCAGCTAACAGTCAGGAAAAGGGGAGGCGTATAGAACTAGAGGGAACTAGTGTTAGAGCCTTAGACCCTTAAAGGAATTTAAGAACAATACCTGAATTTACAAGCTAAGTGGCAAGATCAGCAGTTCGAAGCGTTGGTAGATAGTAGAGCAATAAGGAACCACATATCACCAAAGGTAGTAGAGAGGATAGGGTTACCATATAGACAGAAGGAACACCTATATCCACTTATAACAATTTTAGGAGATTAGATAGCCTATAAAGGAGGTATTATTAATCTTAAAACAGGACCTATTTAGATAACTATTAAAGGGAAACCAGTTAGAATATCTTTTAATATCCTACTATTGGGACAGGACGAGGCGATATTAGGAATGCCTTAGTTATAGGAGTATAATCTAAAGATCGATTGGGTTATAGGTTAGGTTAATATTAAGAATACACAACAGTGTAAAGTATGACAGTAAACTAAGTTGGTATAGTACCAAGTTGGAGCGATATATAAAGAAACTAAGTGAGGCTTAAGTTATGTACCAAAGAGATACCACAAGTATGGAAAAAAGTTATGGTTACTAGAAAGTAAGAAGCTGTTAGAGTATACAGCTTGGGACTATAAGATAGAATTAGAAGAGGGAATAAGTCCAAAGTTCTTTCTAATCTATAAGCTTACTAAAACAGAGTTAGTAGCGCTTAAGGAGTTTATCCAGGAGAACTTACAAAAGGGATATATTAGACCGTTATAGTTATTAGTAGGATATCCAGTACTATTCATCCTAAAGAAAAACGGAAAACTTAGGATGTGTATAGACTATAGACAGTTAAACAGCATTACCCGGAAGGATAGGTATCCTTTACCCTTAATTAGCGAAATCTAAGACAGGATAGGCAACGCAAAAATCTTTATAAAGATAGACTTAAGATAGGCGTACTATTAGATCAGGATCAAGGAAGGCGACAAATAGAAGGCAGCTTTTAGATTAAAGGAAGAACTATATAAGCCATTAGTTATATAATTTGGGCTTATAAACACACTAGTAACATTCCAGAAGCGAATTAATAGTATATTAGGAGAACACCTAGATGAATTTATTATAGTATACCTTAACAACATTATTATCTACTTAGAGAGTAAGGAAGAGCACGGAGAATATATTAAGTAGGTCTTAAAGAGACTACAGGAAGAATAGATGCCAGTAGCAATTAAGAAATGCAAGTTCTTCACCCAGAAGACCAATTTCGTTGGATTTATTATTAAACTAGGCTAACTTAGTATAGATCCAAAGAAGATCAAGGCTATAGTAAATTGGTAAGAACCAGAGAACATTACGCAGTTAAGATTGTTCCTAGGGTTTTATAATTACTGTAGAAGGTTCATAGCGCAATAGTTATAGGGTATTAAGCCATTTACGCAGTTAACTAAGAAAGAAGAACCGTGGGCATAGGGAAAGGAGCAATAAGAACTATTTAAGAAAGTCAAAGAGTTGTTTACCTAAGAGCCAGTTCTTAAGATCTATCAACTAGGACTAAAGACGGTTGTAGAAACAAATGCATCAGACTTTACACTAGGGGCGTGCTTCCTATAGAAATATTAAGATGGATGGCACCTAGTGGCATACTATAGTTGAAAGATAACACCACTAGAGTTAAACTATAACATCTACAACAAGGAGTTGTTAGGTATAGTTACAGCACTTAAGGAATAGAGAGCATTCTTACAAGGCACAGAAAAACCATTTATGGTTAAGACGGACTATAAGAACCTTACAGGATTTCTAACAACAAAGGAACTCAACCAAAGACAGGTTAGATGGGCGGAAATGCTTATAGAATACTATTTTGAAATTCAGTATACCAAGGGTACAGATAATGCATAAGCAGACGCTCTAAGTAGAAAGGCTGAACTATAGAACAGTAAAAGGCTATCAGGAGCTTTGTTGCGAAGGGATTAAGACGGACTGATTAGGTATAATTATCCAAAGATCGCAGCGACTAAGGAAAGTCAGATCTATAAGTTACTAGAGAGTAATTAGACATAGAAGATCTAAGAAGTATAGGCAGAGGATCCAGACTTAGAGTAATACGTAAACAGAGAAGCAACGTATGTGCCTAAGTCTATTACAGAAGAATTTGTTAAGGAATTCCATAAGGGAATAATATAAGGACACAACAGAGCTATAGGCTTAGTATTAAGACTTTAAGAGGAGTACATTATTTAAGGAATCTGGGGACTAGTAAGATAAGTTATAAAGAAATATCCAGATTACCAAAGGAACAAACCGACGAGGCATAAGCTGTATGGAGGGCTACAACCTGTTAAGATACTAGGAAGACCATAGGAGGTTATATTATGGGACTTTATTATTAAGTTACCAAAGTCAAGAGATCCTATTACAGGACAAGATTATAACGCGATTTTAGTAATAGTGGATAAGCTAATAAAGTGGGGATACTTTATAGCATGCACTAAAGAGATATTAGCAGAAGATATCGCTAGAATCTATATAAAAGAAGTGTTCGCAAGACATAGAGCACTAGATAAGGTTATATCGGATAGAGATCTAAGATTTGTAGTAGCATTTTAGGAAGTGTTTCTAGCAGAACAAGGGGTTTATGTAGTAACGTCTATAGCGTATTATCCGCAGACGGACAGATAAACGGAAAGACTAAACTAGATACTAGAGCAGTATTTAAGGCATTATATCAATCACGTATAGAACAATTGGGTATCGTTACTACCAGTTACACAGTTTGTATACAATATAACACCACAAGAAGGAATGGGAATATCACCATTTAAGGCGAACTATAGATACGAGCCGAGAACATCGTTATCGCCATAATAAGCAAAAAAGACAAGTAGCACAGCTAGGCAAAGAATGGAGACGTTAATAAATCTTTATGTAGACCTTAAAGAAACAGCTAAACTAGTACAAGAACGAATGAAAAAGTACTATAATGCTAAAAGATCTGAGGGACCAGATCTTAAGGAAGGGGATAAAGTATGGCTACTATACAAAAATTTCAAGAGTTAACGACCAAGTAAGAAGTTGGATTACGTTAGACTAGGACCTTTTAAAGTTAAGTAAAGAATTTTATCGGTTACGTATAAGTTAAACCTACTAGCCAAAATAAAAATCTACCCTGTACAGTATATCGCAATGCTAGAACTAGCACACGGAAATGTTAAGCTACCAGTCTATAAGGCAGATATATATAGAGGACAAGAGGAAGACAAATGGCAAGTTTTAAAGATTATTAGTTACGAGGATATAGATAACAAAACGTAGTATAAAGTAAAGTGAATAGGCTATAGTAAGACTATCTAGGAACCACTAAGCAACCTAGAGAAAGCTATAGGAAAGGTACAGGAGTATTAAAAGAAAGTAGGTCAGGTAATATTAATAAAGAGAAATCGCCAAAAAACAAATCGCCTAAGGGGGACCTAGGAGGAGCAATTACCGAGCTACTTAGAGTTGTTTCCCTTATAGGAGGAGAGTTAATCCTTTTATCACCCAGCTTAAATAAACCCTGTTAAACAAGTTTCTACTCCTTAGAACGGACCTTCTTACGGACACGTTTAAGACAAAGAAGACGGGCAGAAGCGGATAGACGGGCTTTAAGGGTACGCTATTAAGCAGCTATAGCCTCCTACTCCGCTTCCTGCGAACGATAAAGCTTATCTAAGGCGCTTAAGAGCTCACCGTCAAGTTTCGCAGTGGTAGATTAAACACGAGACCCTATAACAAGTTACTTAGGGAACTTAAAGACTGTTAAGAGTCATAGGACGCGCACACTTAGCGTTAGAAATAGAGCGAACATCGCAAGACGATTAAATATTTGCTTTAGTACACTCTAAGCAAGACAAGGGTTGTTAAGATAAAGGACTTACCAGCGCGATATATACCAATCCCACTTTTGCGCAATAAGAATACGGAGACGGCATTATCTCACTAAGCGATAGTATGGCAGCCACAGTGCAAGCATAGCGCTGCGCTTGCAAGGAAGAAGGAGCTTTAGGTATAATAAGTACAGATATTAACCAGACTAATTAAACGGACATTATACCTCTAGTGGACGACTTAGAGATATTAGAAATCTTCAAGGACGAAGATAAAGAGGAGGGAGATAGTATTACGGACGCTTTAAGTACAATATTATAACTACTTAGAGAGAAGTTGGCGGAAGCTAGTTGGTTAATATAGGCACAGTCCAGAATAGATCTGGTGGAACTATATAACAAGGAATAGTAAGCGAGTTACATAACGTTGTACGCAGTGTATGAGGAGTACGTAGTATACACTATATATAATACGTATAACACGTACCTTATATACAAGAGAGGATTTCTTAGGAGTACGGTTGTGTATTTAAAGGACCTCAGTCCCTACCGTAGATAGTTCTCTCCTTATAGTGAATCTTAGAATATAATTGGAGTTAATCTATTAGGCAACCACTCCACTAGTTATTATTATATTGTTGACTTCTTGTTTACCTATACACCTAGCCTAATAATAGGACCCACCGTAGTTCTTACTACAAGGTTCTGTTACACTGCCCGTAAGAAATAGCCTTTTACCCTCTTATTAAACCTTTATTGCTTTACCGCGTAGCTTAAAAAGTTACTAAAGTTATTTTATAGTTTAGCTTTAAATTAATAAGTACGTAGCTACTGCTTTAAGTTATAAAAAGAAGCTTTAATTAGATTAAAATTAGGTGAGTAAGGAGGAAGATATTTAAGCCTAATACTAGCAGTATTGTAGAGGTGTTGAGCTTCCTAGGTTTAAGTAAGCAATAGTATTAAATACCTATCCTTTATAGACACCATATACCTTATTATAATAGATTAACGTATTATTTATTACTAGAACTAAATAAGGCTATAAATAAGGCTATATATAAGTAAGAACCTTATTCTTTATCCACTTAATAAACATTAGCCCGTTAATAGTGCCCTGGTATATTAACTAGCCAGGTATATAGCCCTAATAGGTATACGCTGGCAGTAAGCTCCATCTTTTAGATCTCTTTAATTCCAATATTCCTTTAGTAGGCTTATTAATTGGCGCCCATATATACTTCCTATTTATTATCTTTTTATTATAAGCTAATTTATTAATAAAGATAAACTAATTGTATCTATGGCCACAGATTTAAATAATCTAGTTGTCCCTTAGGCCTAGGTTATACTATTATATAATTATCCTTATAACCTTTCTACTCTATTTTCTTTGCTTTAATCTAGCTGACAGTGTGCTTTATACTACTATTATATTATATTTGTTATATAGAAACTAGAGCATCTCTTTAAAATAGGCGTCTAGGCTATATAAGAGGTATTTAAGGAGGCCCTAATTGGTACGCGTTTATTAGTAAAATTAACATTAATATTACTACCTAACGTTATATATCTAGAGCTTTATCTATAAGCAGTAGTGGCCTACTATTCCCCCTAATTAATGGATTAATCTAGCTATACCTCTTTAAATTTGCCCTCTAGCGTTAAAGAGTAGATTAAGGAACACGGGTCTTGATTTTTATATGGACATTATCGTAGTTAAGGTTAATTAGAGCTTATACAATCGACTTCTGTTTGGTCAACCAGGCGGGCTTGCCCATAGCTTCAAAAAATAGGCGACGGCGATGTGTTGGTATGGAGGATGGGTGGTGGCATGCGCGGGTACAGAAAAGTGGTTTAAACAGGTGAGGATTCGGCAAATTTCTGTACTAGATCATGGTTTCTGACATAAACCTGTCCTTTTCTGAAGCGACTGTAACCCTAGCGCTTACGTTATCAACCGAACTCACACGCACTAGCAAGCCATTGCATCACTCAGTTCAAGCCGTGCACAACAAGTTCAGCAACTCGGCTTACTTTCCTATCATCAAGTCGCTGTGATGTATTCATTTGTATCCGGCGAATCCTGCGTCTGAATATGATTCATTGAATTCAAATTGGCAGGCGGATTCTCCAAATCGGACAGTTTATAATCTCCTTCAGAATTTTTTACTCTCTGATTATGCTGTTCAGAAAATTCATTGTTAGATATAGTAGAGCGCATGAAGGCCAGAGAAAGCTAACTGCTCCGGCCTTGCTATTCTCAAATTACCGTCTTATATTAAGACTATCCTCACACTTTGTGATTTTCATATCCTTCCTGTCAAAAACGACTCTACTTCACAAGTGCATGGGGACGGCAATGCCCCATCCATCCCTCTACAACATCAGGAGGGACCCTCAGCCTGTTAAAGTTTCCTCCATACCAGTAGAGGACAATAAATGTGCCATCTGCCTTTTCCCCTTTGGTAAAACGGACCCAGACGACAACGAGATCACAGCAGCTCAAGAATGTCTTAGCATCTTCGACGAAGAACCCCCCTTCCCCTACAACCCATCCAGCCCCTTCTCAAACAACCTAGTGAAGCTGAGATGTAACCATATCTTTGGCAAATTCTGCATAGACGCTGCCGTTGGAATCAGCAATCGCTGCCCTCTGTGCCGGAGCCAGCTATACGACAACAACGCCGCGGAGGAGCGCTCACCGGAAGACCGACACAGGATCACGAAAGGCCGACGCTTCGAATGCGAGACCTCCTACCGCAAAATCCACCACACGCTTTTCTCCCAGGCCCTAATGTGCATCTTCCCCCTGCAGCTGCTCAGACGGCTACGCAGGCTGATGGCCGAATTCCACCAGCGCCGCCACTACCCCGCTACGAGTGGGAGTACGAGGTCTTCGACATGGCAGCGGACTGGCTGACGCGGCGCGATTTCCGCGCCATCGCGCCGCGGACCGTCAAGACGGCGCTGTGCGAGCACGTCTGGCGCAAGCCGAAGGGGATGGGCCAGGTGGAGCGGGCGGACTGCATGACACGGCTCGAGGCGTTTCAGTCCTTCACCGATTTTCTGGACACGGTCGTTGTGTTTCTGGTGAAGAACGAGCCAGACAGGCAGGCTTTTACGCCGGCGTCGGAGCTGATTGCCCGGGAGCATAAGTTGGAGCGGTTGCGGGCTGGGTGGGATGGGGAGCGGGATGTTGTACTTCAGAACATGTTGGAGCGGTATGGTGATGGGTACTTACTTTTACCATCTGCTTGATTCTGGCTGTCATTATGGAGTGCAGGAATGCTTCAGTAATGGTCTCAAGGCTTGGGGAAAATCTCCAATTCATGTTATTAGATATACAGGCCATTTGTGCTACACTACAGAATTTTACATAATATTAGTACAAAGTGGAAAACGTTGTGCGAGATCTTCCATACACCCCAATCCCAGGGGTTAGCAAATCTATCAAGCTGAAGTTAATCCAGGTCCTTCTGCCTGTTTCACTTCAATAAAGAAATCTTTTGTTTTTAACTAAAACTCCCTTTCTCGTCAGCATCTTTGCCTCCCCGCTCTTTGCTAGATGTGGCCTTCTTCATCTCCCATCTAGTTCAGCCTTGAACTAATTTTTTTCCTCCGCCACTACTCCCACTCAGACCCTCAAGCAAGGCCTACTCCTTTAGCTCCAGTGAATTCCCATTACTCCTCCCCCGACTTTGCGTCTTTCTGCTCTTCTTTCGGCATAACGAAATTGACCGTCTTGCCACCCTTCACAACGAAAACCCTCGTGCCCTCAGGTCCCGCGCCAGCCTCACCCCCGCACCGCACCGGCCAGCCCAGCCTACCATTCTCGCCCAGCCAGGCGCTCCCATCAGGTGTCTTGCGCAGCCTCTCGACTACCCAAGCCTTGAGCTCCGGCAGCTTCGCAGGCTGCAAGAGCCGCGGCGCGGGGATCGGGATCTTGGCGCTGAACCTGAGCCGGCCGTCGACCTGGACGGCGCAGGTCTGAGTCTGGGTCAGGAGCTCCACGGCCTCCCTGTCGGCTGCGGGGAAGGGCCGCGAGAAGATCGAGTTCACGGCGCCGTGGCCGTCGAAAAGCGCATCCGGGGACCGCCTCGAGGTCTTGCGCGCGACGATTTTGGTGAGAGTTTCCCAGCACTCCTCGGCGAAGGCGGGGGCGATGGGAGCGAGCATGCGGAGGAGGGCGCTGAGGGAGAGGTATTTTAGCATTGAGGCGGTTTCAGAGGTGTGTGGGGCGTCCCAGATGGCGTTGGTGAGGGTCATGAGGTCGGAGATGATGGTGTTGAGGGCATGGGTCTTCCCGTAAGCCGTCGTGACGCTGGTGATGGTCTTTTGGCTTAGCACCCAGAGACCTGATTCTTGGGGTTTTAGACGGCGAGATAGATTCAATGCTTCACAGCCTGAGTTGGCAGGGTTAACCGGTAAGGGCTCACCTTTTTTCTGCAGGGGTGTGAGGAATGTGAGCAGTGGTATATCGTGGTCTACCGGTGGAACGAATTTTTTAAGAGTCGTTGGAGGGATGAAAGGAGCATGGGAGAGACGCCAAAGACGAGAGAACCAGCGCTGGATACCTTTTATGCTTGTTCCATCCCATTCGAGTACATCGTTGACGGGCGCTTGGAAGAGAAGATGCGCCCGAGTAGCGTCAGCGCCATACTTAGCAATGGTTGCGTTGGGGTCGACGCCATTATGTTTACTCTTTGACATTTTCTCGAAAGTGATAAGAGGATCAATACCACTCGCTTTAATTTTTGGCGATTTAGGGACCATAAGGTCAACCTCATCAGGGTGCAAGAATCTTCCTGTAGCAGGATCTGAGTAAGTACGGCCATGCACCATCCCTTGAGTGATGAGCTGCTTAAAGGGTTCGCCCTTATTCTCTGGTCCACCTGCGCTTGGCCAGAGTGAAGTTGTAGCAAGGAATTTAGAAATGAAGCGTGCATAAAGCAAATGTAAAATTGCATGCTCGACGCCTCCGATGTAAACATCGACTGGCATCCCGGCATCAGCTGCTTCGTGGGACATTGGAACCGAAGGATTTTTGGGGTCTAGGAAGCGCAAAAAGTACCAGGATGAATCCATGAATGTATCCATAGTGTCGGTTTCGCGCTTTGCAGGGCCTTTGCATTTGGGACAGCTCGTATTAATCCATGAAGGCATTTCCGCAAGTGGGTTACCGCCCTTTCCTTTCAAAGCATCGGAAGCAAGTTTGGGGAGTTCCACGGGTAGATCAGACTCTGGTACAGGAACAGGCCCACAGGTATCGCAATGCATAATTGGTATGGGAGTCCCCCAGTAACGTTGCCGACTAATGAGCCAATCGCGAAGACGCCAGTTTTCGGTCAGCTCTGCATATTGACCCTCTTCTTGCAACCTCCGAACAATCTCGCCAATGGCTTCATCAGACGGCATACCGCTGAATTCTCCCGAAGCAGTCGTCAAGAATCCCTTGGATGTGATTGGATTATCGCCTTCTCCAGGAGCGAGACTCGAAGAAACGTCGATCTCCTCCAGTGAGAGAACTATAACCTTTAGAATGAGTTTACTTCCTTGATTTTCTCGCCAAAATGCATGATCGTGACTATCGTGGCCCGGAACACCCATAACGGCTCCGGAGCCGTAGTCCTCTAGAACATACGGCGCTGCGTAAACGGGTAACGGTTCTTGGGCGTTAGCCGTGGATGTTGAAAAGGCAGAAACGGGATTGTTCGCTTGAAGCCCTTGTAATAAAAAGCCGGCTTTGGAGTCTGAGGGATGTTGGTGTGCTATGTCAATAAAATTCTGTAATTCGGGCCTGTCCTTGGCCATATCCAGTACAATCGGATGATTCAATGAGAGTGCGATATATTGAACACCAAATAAAGTGTCTGCTCTGGTCGTGTAGATCTCCACTTCTGGATAATCTTTGATTCTTGATGTGCTCTCTATCCTAAATCGAAACTTGGCGCCGTTTGATTTGCCTAACCAATTCCTTTGCATAGATAACACTCTTTCGGGCCATTTGTTATCTTTTGCTAACAGCTCTAAGTCATCTAGCAGAGGCTGCTGAAAGTCTTTGATGCGTAAGAACCATTGCTTGAGTCGAAGTTTCTGGACCTTAGCCCCGGATCTCCATGAACACCCATTTGCATCGACCTGTAGAATCTAAGAAATTGCTCTATAATACCCTAACAGACAGTCATACCTGCTCATTTGCGAGCACTGTTTTATCAACGGGGTCGAAGTTTACCACCGATTCTGCCTGGTATGCTAAGCCTCTCTCGTAAAGCATCTGGAATATTCGTTGGGTATGTTTATAGAACGAAGGATCACAAGTCATGAATTCCTAGAAAGCGAGGCAGTTAGTTGGCGTTATGTATGACAAAAGACAAGCTATCAGCACATATCTACGGGAAAACTCCCACATACACGATCCCAGTCCCACCGGCCTCCCATGGCCATCATCTGCTCCTTCATCTTCGCAATATTCTGCAGTGTCCAAGTCTCCGGATTGATCCCACGTTCAATAGCGGCATTCTCAGCCGGTAACCCAAAGGCATCCCAACCAATTGGATGTATCACCTCATAACCTTGCATTTGCTTGAACCGAGCTAGAACATCCGAGATGGTGTAAACGCGGAGATGCCCTAAATGCAGAGTTCCGGATGGGTATGGGAACATTGGCAGGATGTACGATTTTCCTTTGTTTTCTCTCGTTGTGGACAGGCCTTGCCCTTTCCTATCAGCCCATTTCTTCTGCCATTTCGCGTCGATCGCGCAGAGGTCCAAAGCTCCGACAACTGCATGAGAAGCAACGGCGCGGCAGAGGTTATAGCGTGTGAAATGGCGTGGAAGTGGTCGGTGGGACCATCCCCAGCCTCGTGGTAGCTGACTGAGGCACTTCATTACCTACGGCAGTAAACATGTCGTCCAATTTCACGCATGGCGGCTAGTATATAACGAAGAGCGACATTTCGGTGGTGTTGATTGATGATTTTCTCGAAGCCCTCCCGCCAACAACCCCCGCTAAACCAGAAGCGGCCTCTCCGGCGGCCTCATCCTCTCCATCCTCACATCGTGTATATAATAATTAAAAGGGAAGCAACAAATCCCTCTACACACCTCTTTTCCGCCTCTGCACCGCTGGCGATGGCTACGTCTGGTATAGAATCCAGGTAGCTCTTTTAGAATGTCTCGCGCAGGCTACTCAAACCTCCAGAGCACCTCCGCCCATCCTCCCCGCGACTCCCTCGAGCTTGCCTCCCTTGCATCCTCCTCGCAGCTCTCACACCGATCATCCATATCCTCTTCTGACTCAGGAACACCCTCTTCCCGCAAGATCTCCTTCGACAATGAAGACCCTCTCTCTGAGCTAAATCCAGCTAACGGCGAGCGACCAAGACGACAAAGTCGCTCTTACTCAGTCTCGTCAGCTTTCGACTTCACCTCGAACCTTTTCCCTTTATCTTCTACTGCGGCAGGATATACCGCTCTCGGTGCACCATCAAATACGGTCCTCGACCCCACAAATGCTCTGAATGGGGGCTCTTTAGAGAAACAAAAGTCTCTCACATACCTCAATGGCTTGTCCCTCGTTGTCGGCCTAATAATCGGTTCTGGTATCTTCTCTTCTCCGAGCCAAGTGAACCAGAATGCAGGATCACCCGGGGCATCACTCATAGTGTGGACCGTCGCGGGAATCTTGGCCTGGACAGGTGCTGCCAGCTATGCAGAGCTGGGAGGTGCAATACCACTGAATGGCGGCGCACAGGTCTATCTATCCAAAATCTTTGGCGAATGGGCTGGCTTCCTGTTCACTTGGTGCGCTGTATGCGTACTGAAACCCGGCAGTGCAGCTATCGTCGCCATTATATTTGGGGAGTACTGCGTACGAGCCGCTATCGGGGCTGACGCCGTTGATGCTAGTGCTTTGCTGAACAAAGGTGTCGCTATGACGGGATTGGTTCTTGTCACGCTACTTAATTGCACATCTACGAAATTGGGCACGAGAAGCGCAGATGTATTCATGTTCATGAAATTTATTGCATTGCTTGGCGTTACTGTTACCGGTATCGTTGTCGCCATTACCGGGTTTTCGTGGAACGGCCATGCGAGCGATGAGTGGAAGCAGTATGGGTGGTTTGAGGGTACAAGCACTAATATTTCAAATTGGGCCGTTGCCCTCTATGCCGGTTTGTGGGCCTTCGATGGATGGGACAATGTATGTTTCCCGGGTCGATTTTCGTGTTATACTTCGTATTTCCTTCAATGCTTCAATCCCTCCAGTTCGTCACTGGGTAATACTGATTATTTTAACAGGTTAACTACGTAACCGCTGAATTCATTAATCCAACAAGAGATCTTCCCCGCGTAATCCACACATCCCTACCTCTCGTCATCCTCTCATACATCCTCGCCAATGTTGCCTACTTTCTCGTGCTCCCCCTTTCCGTAATTGAATCTAGCAACACAGTTGCCATCGCGTTCGGAGCAAAAGTCTTCGGGCCTATCGGCTCTCTCATCCTCGCCATCTTTGTATCCGGCTCGTGTTTTGGCGCCCTAAATGCCACGACATTTACATCTGGCCGCCTCGTCTACACCGCAGCCAAAGAGGGTTATCTCCCCGCCATCTTCGGTACTATCGGTCTAGGGAAGTCTCATCGAGCCATCCGGTTACACTCGTCCTCATCCCGATCGACCAAAGTCCCCAAGTTTTTAGCTCGCTGGTTCGCGGATCCAGAGGCAGGTTTCTTTTTCACACCAATCAGCGCTATGTTACTTAACGCCTCATTCACCGCCCTGTATATCGCCGTAGGTTCCTTCGACACGCTGCTCACCTTCTACGGCGTGGCTGGGTACACATTCTACTTCCTTACCGTTCTTGGTCTCATCATCTTACGAGTGCGCGAACCGACACTGGAGAGGCCGTACAAGACTTGGATTACAACACCCATCATATTCTGCTGCGTCAGTTTGTTTTTACTTTCCAGGGCAGTATTCGCGGAACCTGTTCAGACCATGCTGGTAGTAGGCTTCATGGCAGCTGGGTTAGCTGTCTGGTTCGGATGGGTAGGGCGGAAATCTAAACGCAGTGGGAGAGGGGGTAGGCAGGGGGGAAACCCGGATGAAAAGGGCCACGGATGGAAATTCTGGAAAAGATGGGGACGAGGCTGAGGATGCTAGACAAAGTGAATAATGGCGCACAGAAGATATAGATCTAGGACGATGAGCGCTTTTAGCCCATGCTACACAATTCTATAATGAATACAAACTTAGCTTGCTAATAGGTTGTTATAACGTCTTGCCTGGTAAGGTAGAACTTCGGTGCATGTCTATCCCATGCCTATACATCGTAGAAATAAGCGGCCGATATTGGCACGTGTGCAACCACCAAAAATTGACCAGTGCTGTTGTCACGAAGTGCATATAGAGTAGTTCATTGATGAAATGGGTTGATTGATTTGATGATCTTCTTGATCGTTGATTGATGCTGACCTGGGGCCCCTGGGGCTCTATGAAGAGATTTACAATGCACGTGTCCCACGTCTTAGAGAATATAACGTAGTCTGCGGGCTAGTGGCCCACATCAAAACCTCACCAAAAATTAGAACATTCATACTTTAATATCTTAACAACCACTTAATAATAAATTCTAATAATTTAGATTTAGACTTTTATATATACTCTGCAGCCTCTATTAAAGTTGCATAGTAAATAGTTTGGTTTTTAAGATATAATAACTTGGCCTCATTTTGGCCCCTAAATTTTAATATCTTAAAAACAACTAAACTATTTACTATGCAACTTTAATAGAAGCTGCAAAGTATATATAAAAGTCTAAATCTAAATTATTATTAAGTGGTTGTCAAGATATTAAAGTAATTCTTGGTAAGGTTTTGATGTGGGCCACTAGCCCGCAGACTACGTTAGATTATCTGACACACCCCCTTAGCTTTGAGCTCTTTGAGGTTAAAGCTAACCACCTTCTCGTGCCTGTTAATGTGTTAATTGAACTATTGATCTTATTTGAGTCCTTCCTTCTCCCTTAGGTCCTCTAGTTGCTTCTCCTTATCCAGCCGCTCCTTGATATCCACCATTCTGACTAGGTTGATGAAGTTCTGAAACCTCTGCTTGGGCAGGGCCTTTGTAAGTCCATTGGCGATTATCTCCTTTGTTGCTTTCTATTGAAATACTACTTATCTTATTGCGTATTCTTGACGCAACAAGTGTTGATGGATGTTGACGTATCGGAGAGTTGATGATTAAGGGCTTGTTTAGTTGCTTTGAACATCCTGCTGGTGAAGATAGCTTCTTTCGCTGTCTGAGATTAGGCTAATAACTTGGCTTCTGTGCTTGACGTAGTCACCTTATCCTACTTATTTGCTCTCCAGGCGATCGGCCCCCTGAATAGCTTTATAATGTATCCTTGCGAGCTCTTTCTGTTGACGGAGTTGTCTGTAAATGATGCATCGCTGGCACAGATAAATGATTGCGCTTTACTTCTACTGTCTCTTCTGTCGTTTTGTCCTTTGTTGCGTATTCCTTTGTCTCTCCCTCTACCGTTTGTTTCTTCCTTATCCCCTCCATAGCAGATTGCTCTGCTTCTTGTGCTATACAGGTACTGGATTACTGTCTGCCGCTTGATGATGCTCTTGGCTTGAGTCCTGATTGAACCTTGCTAGCTGTGATACTGCAAAAGCAATATCCGGATGTGTTGTAGTGGCTGCATAGAGCACTGAACCTAATTTTCTCTGATATAGCATTGTAGAGGCTGGTAGGGATATAGGATGGACTAATAGGTCTGTATTAGGGGACGGACGCGTTAGACGGATTAATTGGTGATTGGTAGAGAGGAGTTCAGATTCTGCCATGGGAGTGTCTGGAAGACGCCCTTTTGAGATCTATCTTATACTGGTTAGCTATCTTCTTAATATAGGCTTCCTATGATAGCCACAGGAGCCTTTGGCTATGATTGTGTAGCACATAAATTCCTAGGAACCATTTTAGCTCTCCAAGGGTACTTATCTGGTATTTCTTGCTTAGCTCCTTAATTGCTTCTTAAGCTTTCTTCTTATCTATCTTTTGGTAGTAGAAGACAATGTTATTAACAGATAACTTCCTTAAGATTGTAATGGACAAACGCGTTAACTTTATCTGTGTCGTCTCTAGGTTAAATTTTACGGGAATGGCTATTAGGGTCCGGTATGTCGTACTTGCTAATGTAGTAGCTCTTATAGGTAGGTCTTAATAAGCTAAGGGTCTGCTGTCCCTTTACGTGCTTTTTTAATGATTACACCCCCTAAGTGTTTGGCGGTACCGTTCTGAGCTTAGGTATATGGCGCTGAATGCTTAAATGTAATCCCTTGGCGCTTTCTTAAGGTTAGTCCAGTTAATATAGAGGTCGAGATAGGGTTTATCAATATTCCGTTTTGAGAACCTTTATAAGACCTAACACTTAATTTTAGCAAGACTGCAGTGTTGATATTCTGTCGTCTTAGGGCCTTAAAGCTTAACTCCTAGGGCGTTAATACCTAAATAAAGGCTCATAGGTCCTGGATGACCTAGACGCAGATGCCATAGTTGTGCATTACCTTTCGCATCTGGACAAACGTCTCTTAACGATATTCTGCGCTTTTATTGGCGGCATGGCAGTTGGTTTAAATTGAACGCTAATAGACTTCCTAGTTGGATGTATTTGATAGTCTGTTGTCTGTAACGTTCTTCTATTTAATATAGGATTGTGTTATCCTTCTGAACTAGAAGATTGTTGTCTCCTTTATTGTCCTAATAGTACCCTTATTTTTAAAGTAGATGGAACAACACTAGATTTGTGTTAAAGTCTGTATAAAAGGCAACGTCCTTAAGATGTAGGACTCCCTTAATCTTCTTGGCTGTTTCCTAACTCTCATCCTGTTATTATTAAGCTTTGTCTTCTTATTCTTTAAGTCTAATTTTAGCAACTAGATTAGTAAGATCCTTATTCTGTTCTACCTTCCTTAGTGCCTTTTTAAATATAAGCATCTCTAATTGTGACTCCTGCAGATCTCTTATCTTTAAATAAACACCAACAGTCCCGAATAGAGTGTCCTTGTATTCCGCACGCTAAGTACTTAGGTGTTGGCTTCTTGCAGGACGTCTCCTTATCCACTAGTATCCCAGCTCTCTTTAAGCGTCTATTATATGCTAAGGCCTTTCCTCTTTATAAACCTTTAGTAGTATTAGAGTGATTTTTAATAGCTTGCTCTGTGAAGTCTATATTAAAGGTACCCCCTTTTATAGTAGTATTAGCTTTCTCTAAGGGTCTTCTAAGTCCTTCTTGCAGCTCCTTTACTACTCTATAGTATTTAGAAGATCTTAACTTCTAAGGGTTATTCAACTCAGTAGTATACTTTATACTGTAGGTATTGCTAAAAGGTTAAATAACTTCTGCTAATTCTTAAAGCTAGATTCCATTTAATATTTAAGGGATCTTATACTTTTCTCCTAGTAACATTGCGTATTCCTATTAATTTAACCATTGGTTTAACATTAATATATATTTAAACCCCTTAAGAGCTTCTATATACTAGTGTTGTACCTTCTTTCTAATAAATAATAAGGTAGGTTCTATGTTCTCCTTTAGCTAAGATAGCCATTCTTTAACTGTTAAGGAAGGGTTAAGTAGTAGCTTCTTCTAAATTAATACTATAGACGTAATCTAGGTGCGGATCTGTTAAAGATGATCTTCCTATCCTAGGAAATACTTTATGTCCTAGTTATAGTATTGTCTGCTATTCTTATACGCTTTTTGTTAAATTATTAGGAGCTATATATATAAGGTTATATTCTTATTGAAATCTATAACCTTTAGATAAGGTAGTTTTTTAAGTAGACCTTCTTAAGGTGCTTTTATGGCTGGGTTAATATAGGCCCAAATTTACTAGTCTATAAGGGCTTGGAGTTGCTATAGCCATTGCTCCCAGTCTTCTGGCTTATTGAGGATAATTGTTGTTAACGAACTTAATGTTGGTGGAGTTATTTAACTAATAGGTAAAGGAGGAATTAAGATAGTATTTTATTGTTAGGATCGTCCTTATTATTAGGATCGTCCTATAATAATTAAGGTGGAATCTTATAGAATCTTATAAAATCTCGTCGAAGACTTATCCTGTAACAATTAAGGTAGGATTTCTATTAGAGTCTGCGTCTTAATAATAAGGTGTTAGAGTCTAATAATAAGGTAGAATTTCTTTAAATAATTGAGTAATAGCTAAATAGCTTCTTAAGTCGGCGGACTAGGCTTATAACTGTTACAAAGTGTATATAGAGCAGTTTATTAATAAAATGGGTTAATTAATTTAATAATCTTTTTAATTGTTAATTGATGCTAACCTGGGGCCCCTGGGGCTCTATAAAGAGATTTATAATGCACGTGCCCCGTGCACATAACTTATGTATATGTCCTACGCCTTAGAGAATACAGATTATCTAATAGCTATTACCAATAAAATATCAGTATTGCCAATATTGCTAATATTTGAATAATATTGTAATATTGCTTAGTATACCAAAATTTTATATTACACCTAAAGGTTATCTTCTATCTATATAATATTATATAATATATTTTCTAAAACTTAAATTATCTCTTATTTTTAATATTATTAGTAGGGGGGTGGAGGTATAAGGGGGGTATAGGGGGGAAGGGGGGGGTAGGGGCATAGACCACCTAAAATCTCGTTACTTAGGTAATAGAGCCCCTATAAGGTCGCCTAAGTTATAGGGGCTCTATCGCCTAAGCAACGAGATTTTGGGCGGTCTATGCCCCTAGACCTATTAAAGGCCCTAAAGAGGCCTAAAACCTCGGCAACTCGCATATAGGGCACGTGCGCTTATAGCCAGGTACCTCCTTTTCCCTAAGGATTTGTCTATTCTTATAATATACCCTATTATTCTATTAATTAAACTCCCAATTTATATCTTACCTTATAATAGAAGGCGAAGGGGCGAGTAACAGGCGCCCCCTAATGACTCTACAGTAGTAGAGTAAAGTTTATGATACTAGCGCGTCCGTAGGCTTGTTACGGCAGCAGTGGTTCCTAAGGAAGTCAAAAAGTAAGGTAGTAAAGCACTACAGGCGACTCGTAGGCGCCTTATAGGCGCTAGTAGGCGAGTCCCAAAAAGCGGGGAGATGGATTACAGGGTTTTCTCATATAGAGTTTTCTCCCCATATATATATAAGGAGTAGTCCACATAGGCCCAATAGGGATCCAAATCGGACGTTAAGCAATGAATTATTATATCTTACCTTATAAAAGGCTCTTTTATAATATAAGGCTGTATAAAGCTAGTTATTTTTATTTTTTACCCAATATTGGCAATATAATATTGCCGATATATTTCCGATAACCGATATTTTATTAGTTTATATTGGTTCGTATTAGTGCCAGGTCTAAATTTACAATTGTTTACCTTTTTATTTACTTAATATCTTTACCATTCTATAACAAAATGCCTCTAATTAGAACTCAAAAATCACGCGCGCGTTCTTTTACACAATGGGCAAATAATAAGGTATTAGAGTAGTAATATCTCTTCAAAAATGGTCGATTTTTAGTGGTTGTGCACGTGCTAATATTGGCCGCTTATTTCTACGATGTAGAGCATGCGCTGTTAAGAAAGGCGTATATATAAGCGAACCAACTAGAGTCTCTAGATTGAATCAAGTCTTGGCGAAATGAAACCGTAAATTTTATTAATAAAACAAGGCTCTAAATCATTATAATAAAGCTTAAACTTAATATATAATTGATTTAATCGTATCTAATTAGGCTAAGGTGCTTTTATTAGCAAAGTCTTTCTTTATAAAGGGATATATTGCATAAAGTATAGCTAAATTAAGTCCTCTTAAACAGGGTGGTTTTAGATAATATAAATGAGCGAGTATAAAATATCCTTTATCTAATAGAAAATGAATATAATATTATAATTAATAAGAATAAAAGTGCCCTATTGTAAGAGGCCAGCCTAACCGGAACGTATGATTATCTAATTGACAGTGTCACAAGTAAGTAGAAGGTGAGTCGAAGGTAAGTCGAAGGTAGAATGAGTTTCACGTATTAAAGGACAAATGCTTCTGACCACTTCCATTTAGAGACTAATTGCTGGTTCTTCTCTAGAGGAGAACCAGCTTCCTATATAAACCTTCTAAGACATTAGTAAAACCTTTCGCCCCTATCTATCTAACTATGTCTCTTCTAGAACATACATGGGACGTAGGTAGAACATTAATAAAACCTCCTACTATCTCATCTGATATGTACCTCCTAGGGGATTCCGTTATAATTGCCTCCCCTTTAAGGGTCTTGGTCCTCTAAGACTTTACCTCTTAATAATCTCTTATGGAGTTCCGGCTAAAACCACTAGGGAAATTCTTTAGTGGAAAGGTACTCTATAATGCGGCTTATTGCTGGTTCTTTACTAGCGTGGAACCTTACTTTGTCTTTCTGTTCCTCCGCTCTTCTTCTACTATAGCTCTTATAGTGCCTTTATAATGGAACTTTGATAATAATAATGAAAATTAGATGGGATTTACCTTCCTTATTATAAGAATTTATTATAAGCTAATCCGGGGGTTGTCCTGTGTAATGTATTAACTAGCCACCATCCCCATTTACCTAAAATGGGTCTTGATAATGACGTCTTAATATTAATTTCTTTTAGTTTATAAGCTGTTGTCTCTTACGCGTTTTTCCATTAACAACACTATTCGTCTTGCCTTTCAGCAGACCGTTTTTTATTACATCTTAGCTTTTAGCTTTTGCATTTCTAGCTATTCTTTCTTCCACTGCTCTATTCTCTTCTTATAATATGTCTATGGGTAACAGGATCCCTATTTTATCTCCTTAATAATACTAACTTCCTATAGTGTTCTCTCGCAATGGCTTGTGATTATGCTGTATGTCCCTAGACTGGCGGCGGCGTTGTCCCTACTCTGTTGGCATTACAGACCACTTCTATTGCTCCTATGGTGGTTTCTCTAAAGTGCTGCCGTTGTTGCGTTTACGCGCTCACGTTGGACCCGTCCCACGCCTATAAGATGCCGCGCTCTGGCGAGAACAGATCTAAGTGTTCCCACTATTGCAGCCGGAAAAAGACCTGTATTTTAGTATTTCCTATTCTATCCTATTCTAGACTTTACTGGCTATATTAGATCCCCACTATTTATATATATAAGGCTTGCCGGCTCTAACGCGCCATTAGGGATTTCCGTCTGTATTAGAATAGTAATAGATAGGGATAGAAGGTGTCTTCTATTACTTATAGCCTTTTTAATTTAATAAGGGTTTCTACTACTATAGAGACATAGTGATCTTGGACACATAGTGTCCAGGAGCGTATATATAAGCAGCTCGTTTTTATAAATAACAACATTTACACTCTTACGCGGGCCTTTCTAGCTAGGTAAGTCTCTTTAGTAACATGTTTAGGAACTGTGCTAACTCTTTAGTTATTAACTTTCTAATCCCAGCCTAGATGCCGATTTGGAGCTTAGGGATAACACTAAGGATAGTAACAAAGATAAACGTTCTTCCCGCTAGTCCCCTAGTCGTAGTGGTCCGTCTAGTTCTTACCGCTCTAAGAAGAATATTAGTAAGAATGCTAATGCTTCCGGGGATAGGAGTGTTGATAATACTGCTAATAATAATATTAAGATGGAGGAGGAGGCTCCTATTGCTACTTCTAGTATTTAAGTTGTTATCTTATTCTTTCTTTCTTCTTATAGGATAGCTTTGTAGGGTGCCTCTCTGGTGCCTCTAGGATGCCCTAGTACTAGGAATTGACTTTATACTTTAGGGATGCCTCTATTCTTATTTTTGGTAACAGTTTGTGTAAAAGTAGCATACCGCCATAATCTCCGTATATAATGAACGGGTGGTGTTCTTATAGGTGCTTTATAATTTCTTAAAATTTCTAAATCTTTACTCTGTGTCTTTTTGGTCCTCTTTATATTATTAACTCTACTGCGTATCTCCAGTGTTAGACTAGATACTCTCCTTTTATCCCTAGGGAATCCTTTTAAGTCCCCAGGGCCCCTTCTTCTGGTGCTACTACTTATTCTTAAACAGCGTCTTCTTTGGATAGCATCCCTAGTGGTTCTTATATAGATCCCTATGGCTTTCTCTTACAGGATTCTAGGATCCCTGTTATAATAGCAAAACGTTCCCGTTTCTAATGCCTATACTCAACCTTATAGTTTCGATTTATGGGGTCTTCCCCATTGTCTTGCCTGTGGCATATCCAAAACCGTTACTAAATCCTAATTTGTGGTCTTTAGGAAAGTTTCAATTGCCATGTTATATCCTAGCTAAAGGTGCTCCTTAGGTTCCCAACTATTATATACCTAGAAGTATCCTTCCTAATAAACCAAAAATTCGCGTTTCTTCTAATACCATCTTTAATCAAGAATGTCTTCTATATTCCATTCTAGTTCCCTATTAATTTCGCTAGGTAGGGGTGGTTCCATACTATCTCTTCTCCAGTATAACTCTAATAAGGAAACATGAAATGTGGGATATATTGGATATGATTTCGGCAATTCTAATTTATAGGCTTAATTTCCTTTAGTTTTCCTAACTACCTTAAAGGGTCTAAGCCACCTATAATCCAGCTTCTTCTTAATACGTTTTATCTGGATATTTTTTATAGATAGTAAGACTTCGTCTTCTATTTCAAATTCTTTAGGCATATATCCCTCATTATAGTACCTTTTTTATATAGCCTGGGCGTCTAGTAAGTGCTTTTTAAGTTCTTCTCTGCGAATTCTCATTTGCTTAATTCTCTTAGATGCTGCTAGTGCCTCTTTTTTAGGAATAATATCCTCAACGTTCCAGGGGTTATTTGCTTTTACCCCAAACAGTGCTTTATAAGGGGTCATTTTTGTGCTGCTATAGATGCTTGTGTTATATACGTGTTGCGCTAGAGCTAACCACAATGGCTAATTATCCTGTTAATAATTGATATAGTAGCAAAGGTAGTGTTCTAACAACGCATTTAGACGCTCTGTTTGCCCGTCTATTTATAGGTGGAAGGCAGTGCTTATCCTTTACTGTATCTTTAATAAGAGACAGAATGAAGACTAAAATGCGCTGTTAAATATGGTACCTCTGTCGGACATAATTCCCCTTGGCGTGCTAAACAGGAGCTACCGCTCTAAAAACAGGTCTACTAGTTCTACTACTGTGATTATTATTAAAACAGTAAAGTACCCTAAAAACTTTGTATATCTATTAATGATTACTAGGATAGCGTTAGTAACCTCTCTAGTTCTTGTTTTAGTAGGGGGTAAGCCTATTATAAAATCCATTATTAATTCTGATATGGGTTCCTACGGAATAGGAAGCACTAATAACTTGCCATATAGGCAATACCTGGGTATCTGTACCCTTTGGCATATATTATATCTTAATATATAGTCCTTAGCTTCTTTAGACATTCCATTCTAAAAGTATTTCCTTTAAACGGCCTTAAGGGTCCTATTAGCACCGTAGTAACCCCTAAAAGGGTCGTTATAGAAGACCTTTAGAATTTCGTCTCAAACCGTTTGGTCCTTTAGGACATATACAGCACCCTTAAAGTATAACAGACCCTTTTGGTCTTATTACTATAGCTTCTTAGTAACTCTAGCTAAGTTAGTCTCCACTATATCTTTCCACCTCTCCCTAGAAACGAAGGCGTCCCTTTATTATGCTTAAAGAAGAAGATCTAGAAAGGTTTTATATAGATTACTTATTTCCGTTTTGCCCGCCGCCATTGCGGACTCTAGGTATAGCACAAGACGTTTTAAACCATTAGTGCCAGTAGATTCTCCTACCATTATACAGTGTGCTATGCTGCGGATAGGTATCTTGCCTATCCCCTCTAGATCTGGAAACTCGCAGCTAGTGCGCCGTTGAGTTAAAGGTGCCGCGACACCCCTAGCACATCCCACAGAATTCTCGCTAATTCTGGGGTATGCTAACTTTGTGACGTCTGCTTAGTCTATAACCTGGTCCATGACCATATCCTACGGCTCTATTATTATAGTGCTTCGCAGCTGCATTGCCAGGACCTCTGCCCTACTGCGGAATTCTATAGTTCTAGGGAAAGACTCTTCTTTCTTCCTAAGTAAATTTTATAATGTGGGAATTATTTCCCCTGTGCTGTCCTAAATTCTCCTAGTCTTATAATCCAGACGTCTTAATAACCTATTAGTGGGATTTGTCTTTCCTAGGCGGTACATAATTTTAAAGTTATACTGTAATAGTGCCTCCACCTATCTAGCTTGTTAACCGCTTAATACCTTTATAGTTATAAAGTATTCTAGGTTGTTATAGTCTGTAAGGACTTTAATAGGATAATTGCTTCCCATATAATAATATTGCCAGTGCTTTATTGCTGCAACTATCATAAGCAGCTCCTGGTTGTGCGTTATATAACGCTACTCTATAGGGGTTATTTTCCTTAACTAAAATGCCATAGGATGCCATTCTCCGTCTTTTAATTAAGATATAATTGCCCCTAGGGCGAAGCCAGATATATCCATTTTAAGGTGTATACGTAGCTCCCAGCAGAAGTATATTAGGATAGGCGCCGACGTAAATAAATCCTTTAACCGGTCTATAGCCTACTTAGCAGCTTCCCTAAATACAAAGGGTCCTAACTTCTTGCTATCCTTGGATCCCTTTAGCAGATTAGTAATTGGGAGTATTACTTATAAGTAATGAACAATAAACCTTTAGTAGAAGTTCGCCGTGCCTATAAAAACCTATACTTCCCTAAATGTTATAGGGTATGGCCATTCCCTAATGGCGTCTACCCAGCTTTTTTCTATTAACACTCCATTAACGCTGATAATAAAGCCTAGAAAATTAATGCTAGTGATATAGAACGAGCATTTTTTTAGGTTTATATAGAGCTTATATTCCCATAGTCTTTCTAGTACCATTTGTATATGGTGCGTATATACTTTATAGTTATTAGAGTAGACTATAATGTTATTAAGGTAGACCACATATATTATATCTAACAGGCCTAATAATGCCTTATTAATATAGGCCTGAAATGTCGCCAGTGCGTTAATAAGTCCAAATGGCATCACTAGGTACTTAAAGTGGCTATATTATATTTAGAACGCTATTTTCCATTTATCGCCGGCTTTGATCCGGATTTAATAATATACATCTTTTAGATCCAATTTTATAAATATCTTTATGCCTAACAGCCTGTTAATAAGCTCCTCTATTAAGGGTAATAGGTAGCGATTCTTTATAGTAATCTTGTTTAGCGCCTAATAGTTAATATAGAGGCGAAGGGTCTTGTCCTTCTTTAGTATAAATATAATCAGTGCCCCTACCTAGCTTATAGAAGGCCAAATCCATCCTCTCTAAAGATTGTCCACTATATACTGATGCAATACTGCCAGCTCGTTTTCTGATAGGTTGTATAGTAGTCTAAAAGGAGGTTCCTTGTCTCCTATGTCTATCTCGTGCTCTACCAATATAGGGTTAGGCAAGGTGTGCGTAGCTTCCTTATCGGCAATATCCTTTAGGTCCGTATATTCCTATAAAATCTCTGGTTCCTTAACTGCGCATAGCCGGATATCCGAAAATGAATACTCTGCGTCCCTATTCTTAGTGTTAAGAGTGGCATATATAGCATACGCCTACCCTTCCTCTTACATATGGTTTAAGAAAGTCTTTTAATCTTCAACTATAATGCGCGGTTGAGACTTCTGGTGTTAATACAAGGCTAAAGGCTAATTAATGTCTAGATTGACCTATTAAAGCTATAGGTATCCTAAAACAAGGTTATACCCCTTGATTTCTACGGCGTAGAAGCGCATCTCCTGCGTGTCCTATAGACCATTGCGGTCCTGGCTGGCCACGGAAAAAGTTTGTTCCTTATAGTACGGAATCCAATGGCCTCTAATGCTTTAAACGGTGTATACCTATAAGCCACTAAGGTCCAAATCCAATTCCTTTACTAGTAATTGAGAAATGAACCCTATAGTTGCGCCGCTGTCTATAAGGCAGTCTTGCGTTACCTATTTATTATTGACTTAAATGGAGACGGGAACAACCATGCGGCAGCTTACTCCCTCCTTCTCTTACTAGCTTAGTGTGAGGGAGTGAAGATTTACTAGGCTCTCTCTTTTTCTAATTAAGCATTCTCTTGCTTCTTCTGTCGGCAAAAGCGCTGTATATAGCCTTTCTTGCCGCAGTTATAACAGCTATATAACTCTTAGTTCCACAGTTTCTGCCTATTATTATTCTAGGGTTAACTAGTATTGCTCTAGGGTTGTAAAGCCTACTCACGTTATCCTTCCGTAGAGTGGTTAGGTCAGGATCTGCCCCTTTTATTAAAGCTAGGTCTAGTTCTACGCTCTTTATTATTGGCGTCTTGTTCCTTTCGCTTCCCTAAATAGTCTCTTTTAGCGTTCTTAATCTAAGTAGCTTTAGAGATAAGCTTTTCTTAAGAGGTAGGAATTTCCCCCTTCTCCTATATAGCCTGTTAAATCTTAGGTTGTAACTTAGTAAGTAGCTAATAGAGTTATATAGCGTTGTCCCACAAGTCTAAGTAGGGTATATTGTCTTCTAGCTCTTCTAAGTAGTTTACGAACTGGACTATACTCTGGCCTTCTTACTATTTTGCATTATAGTATTGCTGGTTATAATCCATCCCTTAATTAGTAGGGTCTTGGACCTAATTAACCAACCAGGACTTAAGTTCGCTAAATTTAAGGGGTATAATAAGTTTCTTCTTGTAGCGTGTCCATAAACTCTCAACGGTGCCACACAGGAAGGTAGAAGCAATCAGTGTCTAATTATACTCGTTAGAGTAACGTTTCGGATCTAGCCAAAACTTAGTTTCGCATTAATGGATAAAACGATTGTAGTTCCTAAGACTATCACCATTATACTTATTAGGTTCCTTTGTGCGGAATTTAGGTTTATCTGACGTTATAGCGTAGTATAGTGTTACCCCTCTAAGTCCGCTTTGTGTCTGGGGTGTCTATGCTTCTCCCAATTATTCTTGCAATTGTCCTTGGTAGTCTTAATGTGCTTATCTTAATTATATCTCTAACTCCTTTGTCTTTTGTAGGGTCTTGTGTAGCGACCGCTCTAATAACTTCCCAGCGGTGATCGTTCCTAAGGGTCTTAGAAGGTTAGACAGACCAGCCATGGCTTCCTAGTCTACTCCTTTATAAATAGAGGGAATGCGCTCCTCTAGAGAGACTCTCTGAGCCTCTTAAGGTGAAGGCGTTGCTTTATAGGGTAAAGGAGTATGGCCTATTATTGTTAATTAATAGCTGTACGTTCCTAACGGATTATAAGCGATTAGAATTATAAGAGGCCAGCTTAACCGGAACGTATAATTATCTAATCGACAGTGTTATAAGTAAGTAGAAGGTGAGTTAAAGGTAAGTTAAAGGTAGAATAAGTTTCACGTATTAAAGGACAAATGCTTCTAACCACTTCCATTTAGAGACTAATTGCTGGTTCTTCTCTAGAGGAGAACCAGCTTCCTATATAAACCTTCTAAAACACTAGTAAAACCTTTCGCCCCTATCTATCTAACTATATCTCTTCTGGAACATACATGGGACGTAGGCAGGACATTAATAAAACCTCCTACTGTCTTATCTGATATGTACCTCCTAGGGGATTCCGTTACACCTATGCGGGGCTTTTCTACCCCAACTAAGTAGAATAGGATAGAATTTGGTAGAATTTGGCAGAATTTGGCAGAATTTGGTAGATATGCAGATATTATAGATATTGTGGATATTGCGGATATTGCGGATATTACGGATATTGCGGATATTACGGATATTGCGGGTATTGCGGATATTGCGAATATTATAGTAGGAACAGGTTCCTATCTACCTCTCCCCCTAACTATATAATAGCTAAATACTTAAAGAAAAACCCCCTATCCCTTTTATAGTTCTTCTTTAATACCTTTTTTTTATTATTAAATATTTTGTTTTCTTAAGAGTTTTAAAATCTATTTATATTCTCTCTTATAATACTATATAATATCCTTTTAAAAAGATTCTTTCTAGCTTATTACTTATTGCTAAAATTAAGAGAATTTTAATTACTATAAGTAAGAGCCGTGGCTAGTGCTTTTATTACTATTTTTAAGACCACTATTAAAGCGCAGTTATTAAAATCTTATATAGTATCTTAAAGATAAAGTCCTTATACTTATCCTAACTTTTTAGTTAAAATATTATACTATTAAGATCCTTGGCAAATTTATTAAATTTATTAAGGTTAAGCTAAAGCTAGCTTTTTATATAATAATATACTTTTAGGTATAGAACTTCTATTCTAATATCTTTCCTAAAGCTCTTTAACGCTCTTAAGTATAGGCTTATACTACTCCTTCTTCTAAACCTGCTTAATATATTTTATATAATAGGCTAGATAAAGAATAAGTGCAGCGGCATAAAGGGACAAGTTATTAATTTTATAGTAATACCTATTAAAGGTATTTTAAGCATTTCTAATACGTTTAGAGAACTCCTTGTTATATATATACTCTTTCTAATTATATAATATTAGCTAGATTAGAAAATAGAGAGAGGAGATAAACTAACCTAGAATTTATTAAGGTGCTTAATTATAACGTCTATTGTAAAGAGTATATTCTTAAGTATTGCTTTATATCCTTAGTATTTTAGGGTTGCCTAGTAAAATATCTAAAGAAAACTTTTTATTATATAAAGTGCCTTCCAGTTTTTTAAATTAAGATATTCCTTTTTAAGTATATTAAGGTTATATTTAGTATACGTATTAATAGCAGACTCTTTTTAAATTGCTACGCTAAGTATAAAATACTAGCTATTCCATCTTATATAATTATTAGGCAGAATTCTTCTCCCTATAAAACTTTTAAACTCCCTTATATAACTAGCTAAGCTATAGGTATATACGGTAATATTATAAAGCTTTCTAAGTGCGCTAAGTTTCTAAAATATATCGCCCTTCTTTTTCTCCTCTTTTAGATCTAAATATTTTCCTTTTTCTTTATATAACTTAATATTATTAAAACTAATTAAGTTTTTAAAGAGGAAGGCTTATATAGTAAGGTTTAAAATATAACCCTAATAGCGGATCCGTTGGTAGACGGAATTCTATTTAATTCCATCTTTTTATAGAAGCTAGTTGCTTATTATATAACAGAGCTTATTATTTATAGTATAGTTATTAGATATAATAGTACTAGCTTTTATATAATCCTATAGTCTTTAAGCACTAAAAGGAGAGTATTCTATTACTTGTCCCTACTATAAGGGGCTACCGTATAAAGGCTAAGGAGAGTATTTATAAGCTTTTCCTGGTTATTAATAAAATAGCCACAAATTATAAGGAGAAGGTAATTATTTAAAGAGGTCTAGATATTAATAGAGAGATAAATACTTATTAGTATAGACTATAGCCTCTTTTATATAATATTCTTTTATAACAGCTATAAGTTATTATAAGGGCGCGAAAAGGCTTCAAGGAAGATTTAAAAATATATATATATATTATATCTAAATCTAAGGGTATATAGCTCTTGTAAAGAATAGGACATTATATAAAAAAGAGAAAAGAATAATAAGAGAATTATATAACTAAATAGTTAGGGGTCTTGGTAGTTAATATATATACGCGGTCTTTAACGGACTTTAGTAGAATTTAATTAAGCTAGTAGAATTTGGTAGAATTTAGTTAAAGCGTTGGAATTTATCTGTTAAGTGTTTTATTAAGACATTCCTACTATAACTGGGCTAGTCCCGTTATAGTACCCCCCCCCATTTAGCCAAAGGTCCAAAATAATTTAATTTAGTTAAGAATTTATAACTTATCGCGTTATAAGCGTTATAATATATTTTAAGTTTCCTACTATTATATTTCGTGTATTTATATTAGGTGGCAATTATTTGCCTTTATATTATATTTATTTAGCCAAAGTAGGCTATAAAGGATAGTCCTTATGGAATTCTTTTACTAAAAAAGGCGTGTTAGCCTTAATCTAGTTATAGGTTTCCTAGGTTTATATTTTATATCCTTCCCATTTAATAAGAAGTTTAAATTATTTAAATTATGGTTTCCATTATATATTATTAATTAAGTTAATAAAGTAAGAACTGTTACCGTTATTAATAACTATAAAAGGTAGCGGCGGAATTTTATAAGTTATAGAATTATCTTTTAAAGGTTGTAATAAGCTTATATAAAACGTTGGGTGTATCTTTATCTTAGGTGGTAGTTTAAGCTTATAGGCGTATGGGCTTAGTTTCTTCTTAATTTAGTATAGACCTATAAACTTCTAATTAAATTTCTTTAAGGGCCGTTAAGTCCGCAGGGTTTATATATTTAGGTAAACCATATCTCTTTCCTTAAAGACCTATATAGGAGCTCGTCCTTTATTTATATGCCATTTCTATACTATTTAAGCGTATATTAATTTTGTTAGTCATATAGGGTAACTTACCAATAACGACTACTCGAGTAGGTTACAGTGATGTTGGTTAATATGCTTTTTTGTATGGAATTGAGGAAGGGCGAAGAGCTTAAGGCTCCTCGCCACGCTAGTGCCGCGACGACACGTGACGACCGCTTGCCTCATTCCCGACACTAGCAACTCTTCTTTTGTAGTTGCTATCTATATACACTTATAGATCACTGCTATACAAAGATACTAAGCGAAGAAGAAGAAGAAGAATATTGGGGGTTAATGCGAAGACAGAGGGGCGCTAAGGCGCTAGTAGTAAGCAAGCCAATAGCGATTTTCCATCCCGGGGATAGAAAATCCTAATTAGCTGCTCTCAAATTGCTATATCTCCTACTCCCTCTTAACCTAACCTTTAACTTATATACGTAGAGTATTTGTATTAACAAACGTCTCTAGTGCCTTATTTAGGTTTATCTTCGTCATTACGTCTACTAGGTTATCTTGGCTATTAATCCACCAAATCTTAAAGATTTCTTAACGCTTGTAGGATTGCTAAAGTGCCATAATATCAATTATAAGATGCTTTTCCTTTGTAGTACTAAGCTTGACTAAACATTTATAAAGGGAATATAAGTTGGTATATATGATTATAGGAATAGTAGGAAGTTCGAGCCAATCTGTAATTATTTTAAGGGTAGTTTTAATTACAATTGCTATATTAGCTCCGCCAACTATTCTATATATCTCTAACGCTAGAACGCTTTAAGTAACGCATTTACTCTTAGTTAAGCTCTAATAGATAAAATTGCTGTAGATTGTAAAGTCATTCTCTCCAGTAGATTTATTTATAATAATAATCTTATATTCTAGCTAGGAGCTAAAATCTTTATTATTTATAAATAATCTATTAATAAATATAAAGAGCTTGGCGGTAGGAAGGTTAATAGGCATATAGAGTAGTCCCCAATTAAGATGGTTTATTTACCAGGAAAGGCGCTTATTTAGGGCAAGAACGTCCTCCTTAGTTAGTTCCTAGTATTAAGCAGCAATAGAGAGATTAAAGGAAACCTTAGGTTAATAGATAGAAGTAATATAAGCTCTATAAGCGCGTTGCTTTATATATCCTTGCTTTAGAGAATTAATGTCAATAACATTAATCTTCTTGCCTTAACCTTTCTGGCATAAAGCAATAGAATCCTTATTTAGGGAGAGGATATATCTATTAAAGAGCAGTGGTATTATTAAGTTAAGTCTTTCCTTTAGCTTTGCTATAAGATTTACCTTTACTAGCTTATCTTCTTTAAGAGCTAAGAATTAACTATCTCCTAAGATAATTGTATTATTAGTTTATATGCTAATAATTCTAAATAAAGTTCCTGTAGTTATAATAAGGAAGTAGGGATTAAATATAGAAGTAGTTATTAAGAGCTTCTCCTTATAGTGCTTACTATAGGTAGCCTACCAATAAGTTCCCGCCTCTGCAATTCTATATAATGGCTTAAGTATAACTATAATTATATCTTTGGGATATTGGTGGCGAATTTGCTCTAAAAGGTATGCTAGTATTAAGCGCTAAAGGCGCGTCTCTAATTAGGTATATGCCTAAGTAATATTTTATAAATAAACCGCCATTCTATTCTTTATTAAGGAGGGAGCTAGCGCAATAATAACTTACTAACTAGCTTATTAAATTATAGGGGATTACATAAGAATTACTTCCTTACTATTATTGTTATAACCTTAAATAACTAGCCTCAACTTCTTAAATAGAGCGTTAGTAGCTTTACCCTTAATTTTATTAACTATTCTTAACTTAAAGATACAAACTCTATTAAACTTAATAGGGTTATACTTCTTAAATTTAAAGACTTCTCTTGTAATAAGACCGTTAATCTCCTGCTTATTAGATACTTGGAAAGGGGCTCCTAGAGTTATAATACGGCCTTCCTTTTAGAGTTGTTTTGCGAGCTTAAAGTCCGCCTTCTCTTTAGCTGTTATAAAGGCCATTAATAACTTAACTCTACTCTTAATAGCGGCAACGAATTACTCTTTAAAATTAATAAGATATTAGCGATTTTGTAATCCTTTCAGGCGACCTCTACCGCGTTATAGTTGCGGCATATCTGCTATAATTATATTAGAATTGTAGTCGCCTTCTAAAGCACGTTAATTGTGGTTCTCCTCTAGGGTATCCTTTAGGGTATCTTATAAAGGCTTAAAACTATTATCCCTATAGTAGGGCTTAATAACAGTTAAGCGGAATTAAGTGGGTCTATGGGGCATCTAAAGAGTATAAGTTTAACCATTAATTATAATAAGTTTATATAGGCCTAACCAGCCTCCCTTCTTACGCCATACCTATACTTTAGATTAGAGTAGTAGATCTATTATTATTAAGGTATTTAGACCATTTCTTATTCTTAGTGCGTCGTTGACCTAGCGCGTAGCGTAGATGCGGCGCACCTCCTTTATTACCTTATGGATAGCCTTAGCTCGTTACATAACGGATAGAGATAGTAGAGAATTATTAGTTATTTAAGGGTAGGCGCCAAAGACTAGTAACGTAGGTATAAGCCCATCTAGGCCAGCGGAATCGTTAATAGCCTTAACAGCTATCTATAAGATAAGCTCTTTACTAGCACCCTCTAGTTCCAAAGAAATAATCTTATATACTTGGCGTAATGGCGTATAATATCGTTCTACTTTTCTAACACTATTATATGCCTTAATAGGGACTTCCTTGACCTTAATTTCCATTGCCTTTACCTATTACTAAAACTCTATAGATAAGAAGTTCCTTTCTATGTTATAAATAACTTAATTAGGGGGTCCTAGGTAGATATTAATCTAGTATAATTAAAGAGTATCCTATACGTTCCTAGCTAACATATCCTTTAGGAAACGTACGGCTTAGAAGAAGGTTAAGAGGTCAATAACTTAGAGTACTAGCTTGCCGCTAAGATATATAATATTAATAATAATATAGAAGTTAAAGTTGTAGTTATTTTTAAGGGTGAACTTAAATCGGCTAGGGGACTTTTGGTTTATTTGGCAGTAATAGCAGTACTTTATAAGATGCTTAATCGTCTTAACCTTAACTTCGTGACCTACTTACTAAAGAACCCTAAGTAATCTATAAACTAATAGGTAACCAAAGCAACGGTATAGTTAACGTAACTCCAATTTAGTTAAATAGCTCTAAGTAACGCTCCTTTCTAGCTATTAAAGGAGCAACTAAGGGTAATCCTACTTGCGTACAACAGGCACCCAATTATCTCCCTAAACAAGCATATTCTTAAGGTTATTAAGCTTAACGCCTAACTTATCTATATCTTGGATGTAGAATAGAAATGGGGTGTTCGCGGGAATACTATAGAAAGTAATATATCCTAACGGGGTTTGGACCTTAATTGTGCTAAAAGAGATTATAGTACCCTTACTAAAGCGAATTATATATTAGCCTGCCGTTAATTGGTCGATCTAAATAGAGCTATTAAGCTATTAAAGAGCTCAAACTTATAGTTCTCCTACTATAAATACTCCTGCGGCTCTAGTATCTGGCATAATACTATAGAAGACGTTTGCTAAGTATCTATTATTAAAGAAGAACGCGGAACTTTCCTTTAGCTCATTAAAGATATCTAACTTTATAATAGAATGGAGCGTAGATTGGTTATTAAGGACAGCAACAGTTTATATACCATTTACCTTACTATACTCGGTAAAGTATTAGTCGGGAGAGTAGTCCTTAATTTCTATATCCATAAGGAGCTGTTCGGCCTTGTTAACCTTACCCTTAAGATCTTCTTTACCTTTATATTAAACTAGAAAGCTTTAGAAGTAGGCTATAGTAACCTTATAATTTCCAATATTTTATGCGCTCTAGCGAAACTTATTATATACCTCCTTTCGCCTATTAAGGGGGTGCCTAGTTAACTAGTAATTTAGCTTCTTATAAATGTAGCATTTCTTCTATTAATTGTTTTAAGATAGACCTCCACAAAAACCTCTACGGTTACTTTATAGTCAACGTTAATTATACCCTTTACCGTATCCCCTACCCCGGCCACCATATATTTAATTAGTCTAGTTATAATTGTGTTAGTCAGTTAGGTCGATCAAAGTAGGTTAGGGTTAGATATTAAATTGCTATACTTCTTAAAAGCGCAAAGCGGTGCTAATAGAGGATTTTAATTAAGCACATACTCCTTTATAAGTATTTACAGGATTAAAGAGGGTAAGGTTGTATTCTTTAACACCTTAGTATACGCTAATAACTTAATCGCGTAGGCTAAAGTCCTCTTAATATAATTTGGATAAACTACGCTAAATTATCTAAAGTTAATTAAAGAGCTTTTAAAGATAATTAAGTTAAGAGGCATCTAGGTTTATAGTAATAATTCTTAAAAAAGTAGTTTCTCTCCACTCCGATATATACTACTACTTATTCTCTTCTGTTTTAAAGTAGCATCTTATCTTATATATTATTTAGTTAAAATCGTATCCTTTTCCTACTAAATAATTATAATAGAAGGTACTGGCGCGGCCCTTAAGTATAACGGAATAAGTGTTATAATATTAGTTAGGTTCTAGTCCAACCTTCTAGCAACAGTTATAGAAGATATATAGCTTTAAATTAAGGATATTATACAGTTCCCCACTAAACCTCTTCTCCTAGTCCAAATAGAGCTTTATAAGCTCTGTAAGCATTTTTAAGGTACCTCTAAGCAGTATTAGGCCACGTTAAAATTACATTAGAGATTAAGATGGGGATTGCTTTATAGGCTGCAGTGGAGATATAGATCTTAATAGAATACGGCGTGGTACCTAATCTTGCTATAATAGAGTTTAAAGGTTATTAAATCGTAAAGCAAGGGGATCTTACGCTTGCTCTTATTTAGTAGTTAAAGTTATAGGTTAAATTAGTAGATCCTAGGGAGCTGAAGATAATAGAAGTAATAGATACAGAATATAAGAACTCGTGCCTAGAGCAATAGAATTTAAATATGTCTCTATTGGTGTATCATTTGGATTCTATTGTAAGTTAAGCTTCTTTATAGTACGTAGTTAGTACTTAATCTCTTATAGAGTCCATTCGTGCTCTTCTTTTACGTTAATAACTTGCTCCTAAATATTGTCTCTAATAGCGCTTCTATCTATAGGGACAAATACTCCATTCTCCTAAAGGAAGTTACGGAAGTCTTATACAATAAGCTTGTTTGCAAGAGCCTATATTTCCTTTATCCATCTAATAAAGTCCTCCTTTATATAATACCATAGCATAGTGTCGTTGTATTTACTATCTATATAGTATACTATATAGTATAATAAGAATCCATTTAGGTCCTTTTACTCGGCGTTTATAGGGTTAATATTTTTATTCTATATCTTTAGGTCAATGTCTTTCTCATACTTCTTTAGGTAGGTTAACGCCATAATAGGTTAAAGGTAGGTAGGATTTTCGGTTTTATAGAATCTCGTAGGTTTGCTATTAAGAGGTAGGCAATTTAAGATATTATTTAACGCGTTTTAGACGTTGACTTAGGACCCTAGGTTTAGTAACACTTCTAACCTAAAGTACTTAACTAAATCTTTGTAAACGTAGTTGTTCTATATAATAAACGCAACTTAGTATCTCCTAGTACTTAGTAACACTTCTATTACTAGTTTTCCGCAAGTCTAAGGTAGCACAGTATCGCCAGGATCCATTCTATATAAGCGTATATAGCACCCCTGCACAAGACTATCTCTTCTATTAAAAACCTTGCTGTTCTATAGTTGTGTATTCAACCACTAATTAGTGTTGGTCATATAGGGTGACTTACTAATAACAACTACTTAAGTAGGTTACAGTGATGTTAGTTAAAAGCTTATAATCATTAATTGGAACGAGGAAGGGCGAAGAGCTTAAGGCTCCTCGCTACGCTAGTGCCGCAACGACACGTAACGACCGCTTGCCTTATTCCCAACAGGAGGCAATAAAATCCATAATTAATTTATAATTCGTTTATCTATAGCGTTTATAGGTAAGTCCTATAATTACTATATTAATATATTAGGCTTCTAATTAAGTTTGCCTAGTTAGTATATAATCTTAAAGTTAAATTATAAGAGGTATTCGGCACTATATTAATTGCTTTATAATTATAAAGTACTATAGGTTCTTATAGTCTATTAATATATATATTAAGAACAATAATTCTTTAAGCTTAGGACGCTATTATTTAAAATATCTAATAATTGCAAGCAGTTCCTTATTATATATCTTATAGTTTAATTTAGTAGGGGCGAGTTTCTAGGAGAGAAAGGCTACCAGACGTAGCTTACCGTTCTTATTATATTATAACAACACTCTCCCTAGCGTATAATTAGACAAGTCTGTCTTAATAATATATTTAAGGTTAGGGTTAAAGTGGGTAAGAATTGGAGCAGTTATAAAATAATACTTTAGGTTATTAAAAGCTTATTTATATCTAGTGGTCTATTTAAATTTTATATTCTTTTTTATTAGATTTACTAATAGCTAAGCAGTTTCTAAAATGTGGTTAATAAATTAATAATAGAAATTTGCGAATTTTAAAAATCTTTAAAAATCTTATATATTGCTAGGGCTTTCCTAGTTTATAATTGCGGCAACTTTCTTAAAGTCCATTTTAATTCTATTATAGGATATTATTAAGCCTAAGTATATAACCTTAGACGCATAGAACTTATATTTCTTAATATTGCATTATAGGCCTATATCTTATAGGTGTTTAAGAAATATTCTAATATATTTTTAATATTTAGAAAGCAAGGATAAGTAAATTAAGATATTATTAATATATACGGTAATAAATATATTAAGGAATTTAAAAAGCGTATTATTAATATATTACTAAAACGTACTAGGACTATTTTTTACGCTAAATAGCATTACTAAGTATTTAAAGAGTTCCCATTATATATAAAAAGCTATATACTTTTTATCTCCTTTATATATATAGATTTTATTAAAGGCGGTAACTATATTAAGCTTTATAAAGTACTATACCTTTACTAAATAGTTAAGCGTCTCTTAAATTAGGGGGTTTAGATATTAGTTTTAAATTATAATTATATTTAGAGCTTAATAATTAATATAGAATCTTAAGTCTTCTTTTGGCTTTTTAATAAATAGTATAGGTAAGGTAAATAGGGATTAACTAGGGCAAATAAATCCTTTTTCTAAATACTTATTAAGGTATTATTGCATTATAAATAGTTCTTCTTATAATATACTATATAGTAGACTAAACTTTAGTATTATACTAGGCTTAAGTTCTATTTTAAAATTATACTTATCTTAGTACGGGGCTAGTTAGTCTATAAATTATTTTTTAAACTTGTTAATTAAATTATGGTACTTTTTAGGTATAAGAGGTTAAGGATTAATATACTATTTTGGTTTTAGTACTTTCTTAATATCTTCTATAGTTATAGTAAAGATTTTATAATCTTATCTTTTCGCCAATAAGATAAAGGGCGCGGCCTGTATTATATAAATTTTAAGAGGTTTTAATACAAGATCTTTATATTCTTTAATATAATTGGCAGTTATGGCTTTATTATTTTGGTTTAAGGCTTATAGCAAGGGCAATTTGTATTATATTAAATTTAAATAGTTGTATATATATTTATAGGGTAAATGGTTTTTTAAGTAATAACTTTAGTAGTAGGTTGTATAGAACTTTAGTATTTCTTTAACCTAGCTAATTAAAGGGTTATATTATTTTAGCTATCTATATCTAAGTATTATAAATAGGGAAATATATTTAAGGTATTTGCCTATCTACAATTTTATAAGAGTGTAGTACGTTAGTTTACTATATATTAAGGGTTTACCATTAAAGCCTTATAGGCCTTAGGGCTTATTAAGTTTCTTTAAATTTAGGCGTTAAGTTTTTGCATAGTTTGTATTAATAAAGCCTATACTAGTAGCTCCGCTATCTATAAGGATTTATACTTCCTTCTATTTACTAAGTGTTTAAATTTCACTAAGTATATTAAGGGAGTTGTGTTATATATTAGCGCTAGAAGAGCCTAGATACTTATACTCTTCCACTTTTTATCCTAAGGCGCGACTTAGCCTTAAGACGATTTGTTTTCTAAGTTAACTAAAGGTAAGGTGCTTTATAGTATCTAAGTATAATTTATAGAGCGGGTATAATTTAAGGAATAAATACAGCTTAAGGAATGGGTATAATTTAAGGAATAGGAGGAACTATGGCAGACCTTTTTAAAGGGATAGGTTTGGCAATGCTTTTAAATATATTCTTTTTTACCACATCTAAAGCATTCTTTATTTATAGCTTAAGTTCTTTATTTATTGGTTCTTAAGGGTATATAGGATTAAGTGGTATTAAGGTCTATAGGGTTATATATAGGGCTTTTAGGTTTTAGAGATAGATCGCGCTTTAGAGTATATATTAGTTTTATAATATTTTAAACGCAAGGTATAGTTAACTTTAGAGAATAAGTCTATTTGTTATATTAAAGGTCCTTATTAATTCGTTAACATATTATAGCAAATTTAGATAGGTTTTTTAGTAGTTCCCTACCTACTAACTAGGCTCTAATTTTATCTAAGATAGCTTATTAAAGGGCAGCAACTTTAGTAGCTTTATTCTAATCTAGTTTACTAATAAGGCCTAAAAATTCTAAAAAGAAGCTAGTAAAGTCTCGGTTCCATTATTATAGGTTTTTAAGCTTAGTAACAGCTATATATTCTTAGCTGGTGTTATTATATATTTATTCTAGTAGAGAGATAAAAGTTTTAAAATTAATAAATGTGCTATTATAGAAGAATGGATCTATGATTTATATAGCGTCTTTATTTAGATAAGATATTCTATAGCTAACCTTGCTAGCTTTAGTAGGGTATTAGTTATAGTTTATTAAAAGTTTAAAATGGAGCTTGGTTATAAAGGGGCATAGGTTGTTTTAATTTCTATTAAATATTAGAGGGTTAGGGAGCTTTTTAGATTTTATAATAGATATTAAATTCATTATAAATATAGGTTAAGTTACTAGTTTAAGGTTTGTATTTAAGGGGCCAGGCTTAGATATAGTAATTTTAATCTTATTTATAGGTATTTCTATTAGGGTCTTTAATAAAGGTCGCCACTATTTGTACACCCCCTAAATAATACACATATACCCCCTAATTAATACGCATACACCCCCTACCTTATTTAGTTTAGATACTTCCTTATAAAGTTTAGACGCTTCCTTACTAAGTTAGAACATCACGTGCGTTTGACTTGTTTGCGCATGCATTGCGAAAATTAAAGTGCGCGCTACGTAACTTTTATAACTGCAACACCATAATTAAGTCTTGATTTCAGTTATAGTATAAGTAGTAGAGTTTAAATTAGATTTAGAACGCGCCAAAGGAGCAATTAATTAGATTACGCAGTGCTTTGTAAGGCGTCGCGCGAACTAATTTGGGTGCTGCCACCTCTGTAAGCTGCCTCCACCGCGCCCACACCTGCGCCCGCACCCACGCCCGCCCAAGGGGAGTTTTTGCACAGTTAGTGGCACCTACTTATTGGCTTTTAACTGGAAAATGAACACTATACAGCTCTGCCCTTTGGTAAACTTATAGATATCATTAAGCGCAAGCTTCTGAGAGTCGTACAGCTTCAATGGAGGTAGTGCATTTGGGTGGGCGCGCACTTTGATTTTCGCGATGCATGCGCAAACAAGTCAAACGCAAATGATGTTCTAACTTAGTGAGGAAGCGTCTAAACTTCATGAGGAAGTATCTAAACCAAATGAGGTAGGGGGTGTAGGGGGTGTACGAATAGTGGCGACCTTAATAAAAGTGCCTTAATGTTACGGAGTTCTTCGCGGAGTGCTTCTATTAATTGCTAATACTAGGCTTTTAGTGCAGCCTACTGCTAAACTAAGGCATTTGTAAATGATTATTATATTATAGTTAACTATTCCCTAACTAGGGATATAATACTTATGGTTATTAAAAGGGATTTAGGTTCGTTCGCTGTTTTAATAATAGTTGTTTTAATATAATATAGGGTAAGGGCGTAAAAAGGCCTTAGGGAAGATTTAAAGGAATAATATAAATTCTATTTAAATCTAAGAGTATATAGCTCTTATAGAGAATAAGACGTTATATAAAGAAAAAGAAAAAGGAATAATAAGAGAATTATATAATCAAACAGTTAGGGGTCTTGGTGATTAATATATATATATATACGCACGCAGTCTTTAATGGACTTTAGTGTTATAGCACTAGTAGAAAACGGTAGATTATAGTAGATAATTGCAGATAGTTATAGATAGTTATAAATAGTTATAAACAGTTTTAGACAGTTGTAAACAGTTTCAGACGGTTATCTGTCAAGTGTTTTACCGAGACATTCCTAATGTAACTGGGCTAGTCCCGTTAATAGTCTATTTACTATAGCTAAAAGACTTTCTCTTTACGCCGGTTGTAAGTATAATAAAGGACCTATTGTTACTAGTAGCGAGTACCTATATAGACCCTTTAGACGTAAAGATACTAGTTATAAATATATTAGAGGACTAATTATTACTAGTAGTGTTACGGGACTTACCCGGTCTTACATCCCTACGCGTTTTAAGGTTCTTAACCTATGTTTATATTCGTCCCGTAATACCTAAATACGTTTCTATATCCCTTGCATAGATAAGGTACTATATTTGTGGCCCGTGTATAATAATAAGAACATTAAACAAGTATGGGCGGCTAAATCTTTTACCCTATATTGACAACAAGGACCGTTAAATACTACTATATAAGGACAGCCCTTAATCGAGGCTCTATATATAATCTTCACTAGAAATACAATATTTATAGCTTTATTTGAAAAATTTGGTTACCTGGCAAAACGACTCACCGCCTATGCGTGCAGCTTATTAATTGGTGCATATGGTGCACATTCTATAGGACGTATTTATCTGTATAAAGGATAACTCGTATTTATACCTATACCTAGCACATAAAGTCTTTTCTTCTTTATCTAAATATCTTTATATTAACCATGTATAGTTACGCGTATATAGCCTTCTTAATTACCCCCCTATTTAGTATATTGTATTCTAGTTTATACCTATTTCCGTAATAGGTAGCGAATACCTATAGAAATACTTTAGTGCTAGTGTAGATTGCCTATACTTAGAGGGGAGGTAATTAAACCCCTAAAACTATTAAAATACTATAGTAGAGCTATATATACTTTTAGTGCAAGTATATCTGCGAAACGCATATTGGCTATATTTATCTCTTTACTAGCTCCTAAAAGCACACTACTATATAATAGTTACTTTGACCTCCTTAGGCTTTAACCTACTAGATATATATAAAGATAAGATTAATATCTTCTCTAATAAGCTAGTAAGCATACTACCGTAAAACTTTAAGTATAACTGTAACATGCGGATCGTTGGGGTCCGCCAACGAAAATTTTAACCCGAGTTTATAACTAATAAGCAGATTGATTAACCCAAAGCTTTGATTTAGAGCCTTATTATATAGAGTTTAATTAATATATGTATAGAGATATGAGGTTTTCTAGGGGGAGACCCCCCGGACCTCCCCTATATAGAGCTTTTACTTAATTTAGAAGCAGTAGTAAGGCTAAGGCACCTTAGTTACTGCTTGGTAGCTTGTGTAGAGCTTTAGTAGAGCCTCGTATAGAGCTTTGGTAGAGCCTTATGCATAACTTCGTGCAGAGCTTCGTGCAGAGCTTTGTGTAGAGCCTTGTGTAGAGCTACGCGCAGGCGTGCAGCCGTACAGCCGTGCAGCCGTGCAGCCGTGTAGACGTGTAGACGTGTAGACGTGTAGACGTGTAGACGTGCAGGTGTTTGTACTGGCGATTAATTGCAGAGACGTTTGTAAAGACGATTGTATGGGCAATTGTATGGACGTTTAATTGATCATTCGTATAGGCGTTCGATTGATCGATTGTATGGGCGTTTGACTAATAGATAGATTCATTGATCGTATGGGTGTTTATATGGACGCTCGTATGGGCGTTTGTACGGCCAATTGTAGAACCTTCCTAGTATATTAGTACTGCGTGTTAGTAGAGCTTTAGAGCTCCATATTAAGCCTTAAGTGGAGCTCCAAGTAGAACTTTGAGCCTAAGGGGGAGACCCCCTTGGACCCCCCTGCGCACTACGTGCTCTATTTACTGCGTGGGCAGAGCTCTTGTAGAGGCTTTGGTAGAGGCTTTGTTAGAGCTTTTAGTAGAGCTTTGTAGAGCTTCGTACGGAGGTTTGTGCAGAGCTTTTGTAGAGCTTTGGTAGAGCTCCATGCAGAGCTTTGATAGAGCTTCGAATAGAGCTTCGAGCAGAGCTTCGAGCAGGGCTTTGTATAGGCGTTCGTGCAGGCGCTCGTACAGACGTTTGTAGAGACAATCGCATAGACGTTTGTACGGACGATTGCATGGGCGATTGTAGATGTTTGTAGAGACGTTTATATGGGCGTTTGATCGATCGATCGTATGGACATTTGATTGATCGATCGTATAGACGTTCGCACGGGCGTTTGAATAGGCAATTGACCGATTGATCGATTGATTGTATGGGCGTTTGTACAGGCGTTTGTACGGCTGATTGTAGAGCCTTCCTAGTATATTAGTGCTGTGTATTAGTAGAGCTTTGGAGCTCCATATTAAGCCTTGAGTAGAGTTCTGAGTAGAGCTTTGAGCTCAAGGGAGACCCCCTTGGACCCCCCCTGTGTGCTGCGTGCTTTATTTACTGCGTGGGCAGAGCTCTTGCAGAGGCTTTGGTAGGGGCTTTGGTACAGCTTTTGGTAGAGCTTTTGGTAGAGTTTTTGCAGAGCTTTGTACGAAGCTTCGTGTAGAGCTTTTGCAGGGCTTTGGTAGAGCTCGCTACAGAGCTTTTGCAGAGCTTTGGTAAACTCGATGTTTTGAAGTTTGTTACGTGGATTCTGCTACAACCTACCGCCTGCAACTTTTTTTAACCAATCAGAGGCTGGCTTGGCGGGGTTTAAATTCTAGGACCCGAAAATATAGACCACTTGTACCATGGGTCAATAATTGACTTAAAAAAAGGTAAGACGTTACTATAGATACCTATCTATAACCTCTTATAGAAAGAGTTATAGATCCTATAGAAGTACCTAGAGAGTGCTCTTAAGAAGGGCTAGATTTGGCCTAGTAAGTCGCCTATTAAAGCGCCTATCCTCTTTATACTAAAAGTAGACAGTATAATGCGGCTATATATTAACTATAGACGCCTAAATAAGATTATAATTAAAAATTAGTAACCCTACTACTAGTCAGCAAACTCTTTAATAAGCTTAGCTACGCAAATATATATATAAAGCTAAATCTTTATAATGCCTATTATAGGATTTATATTAAAAAGGGAGATAAATAAAAGACCGTATTTAAGATATGCTATAGTTACTTTAAATATCTAATAATGCCCTTTAGTTTTATTAACGCCCTTATAACTTTCTAGAGCTATATTTAAAAAGCTTTAGGGACCCTAGTAGATACTATCTATGTAGTTTACCTAGATAATATTTTTATCTAACGTAGCTTATGGGTTTTTGACGGTTGGGGGGTTTTTGACGGTTTTACTACCACTTGCCTGTTTAAGCTTAGCCACTTATACTGCCGCTTCAAGAATCAAAACATTGAATTCCTCAATGCTTGATCCATATTTAAGAAATTTACCATTAACGCCATTATGCCCTGCTGGAGTCGCGGGCCTAATACGGACCAGAGGATTAAGTTAGTAATTACTGGCTTCAAGAATGGCCTCTATAAAAGCCGGGGAGGTGCTGCAAAGTCTGGCGGCGTTGACCCAAATACACTGTGCAGGCGACTTAACGGCAAACATAAATCTCACAAAATCGCGCATACTCAACAGCAGCGACTACTACCCCCTGCAGAATCTGCAGTTGTGCGACAGTGTATATACCTTGGAAAATGCTGCGTGATACCTTTTTTTAAGAAAATGCCTGCAATTGAGCATTTTGAGGCATTAGTTTTGATGTTCAAAACCGTTAAAAACCCATAAGCTACGTTACTTAAAAGACGAGGATAAGCACGTTAAGTACGTTAAGTACGTTAAGTAGATACTATAACAGCTCCGTACTTAGGGCCTATACGCTAAACTATTAAAATATATCTTTTATATTAAGAATACAAAGTTCCTAGGCTTTATTATTACCCTTAATAGTATTATAATAAACCCTACCTGTATAAAAGCTATTAAGGAATGGCCTAAGCTTAAGTTTTATAGGGATATTTAGGTCTTCCTTAGCTTTGCTAACTTTTATAGGCAATTTATCTAGAACTACTTAGATACTATATACCACCTATATATATTTTTTATATAGGCGTATTATAACCTAATATTTAATAGAAAGAAGTAGAAGTATAAAAAAGGGCCTACTAAATAGTATTTGCCTTGGTCCTAGCTTAATAATGCTTAATAGATATTTTATAAGCTACGCGCTATATTTATATAGGCTTTATTACTTTGCTACTTTAACCCTAATCTACCCCGAATAGTAATTACTAACGCTTCTAATTATATATATAGCGGTATACTTTTATAGCCCTTTAGGTAGGAAAATTAACTCTACTTGCATCTAATTACTTATTATAGTTAGAAGCTTACTAGCCTAGAAGTGCGGTATAATACGCATAATAAAGAACTACTCGCTATAGTGTAATACTTTAAGATGTGGCGCCACTACCTTAGGCACGCTGTGTATATAACGCGCGTGCTCTATAATTATAATAATCTTAAATACTTTATAACCACTAAGAGCTTATCTACTTACTAGGTCTAGTATGCTAAAAAACTAGCTAAGTTTAATTTTAAGATTAAATATAAGCTAGGTAAGTAAATTCCACTAATATACTATTTTAGCGCCTAGATTATGTTAAAGACTTTAAAGATAGTAGTAAGAGGACAGTTCTTAATACTATACTACTTATATTACAGCAAAAGTTGTGGGTTATAGGCCTTACAAGCAGTCTTAGTGCTATTATACTAAACTAGTAAGTAGTATATATATATATATTATATTATACTACTATTACAGGACACCTCTGTAATACCTTACACATATCTACCTATTTCCACCAACGTAGCAAGAAGAGACTAACCGCGAGACGGTAGCCTAATAGCAATTTGCCAGCAATCTATAGCAATCTAATGGCAATCTGCCGCATTCTGCTATATTCTGCCAAAGTCCACTAAATTCTACTAAGTTCTGCTAGGACCGCTCCTTAAGTCCTATTCTACTCTATATATATATTAACTAAGCAACCAAACTAATAATATATGCCCTTTTTTCCCGTTTCCTTACCTTCTCTCCTTATATAATATCTTAACTTTATTACACAGTTTATATACATAGCTTAATAATATCTACTTTGCTATATATTATTATCGCTTATACTTACTCCGTAACACTACATTACGTCAAACTATATACTCCGTCCTACCTTAACTAATATGCAGAACAACCTAGAAATCCCCTTATCCATAAATAACCTATACGCCCTATTTACTAAATAAATAAGAAGTCTCTAAGAGGCTTTTACAGACGCTCTTGCCTAATAAGAAACTTAATATTATAAGATAATCCAATCCCTAAAAAAGAAAGTTAAAGAGATTTATTATAACCCACTATCTACTACACTATTACCCCTACCTGTCCCTACTAGTATTAACCCACAAACACTAGATAAGAAGAACGTATCTAAAACTAACTCCTTAACCCCAAATTTGCCAGTTAATGCCCCTAAAAAAAGTTACCTAAACGCCTCCCTAATCCTCCCGCCTATTCTAGTAAGAGGAGTAAGCTATACTCTTTCCTTAACTAACTTTAGAATAAGCTAAGCGGCAATATTAATTATTACCCTACCCCTAATAGTTAACTTTATTACGCTATAAGCCGCCTAAAAGGAGATGCTGTGAATACTATATACCCATTCTAACTAAGTATAGTAAAGGAACTAGTTATTATACTAGAAGCATCTTATAGCGACCCTAACTAAGTTGCTATATTATAAAGGAAACTAAATAAGATAATATAGGGTTCCAAGAACTTCCTATTATACTTTACTAAGTTCCACTACTATACTAAAGAGACTAGATAGAACGAACCTGCCTTAATTAATCGCCTAGTAGAATCTCTAAACCCTAAATTAAAGGCATCTCTTATAGGAGTTAAACTGCTAGGTACTATTACTGCCTGCGCCAATATTATTAATAGCCTATATAATAACTTACTACGCCTTACCCTAAAATATATACCTTAATACTCTACCCCCTAACCGCCTAAGACCTATAAGGACTTAGACGCTATAAATATTAACACTAGAACCCTTCCCTATGCCCTAAAAGGATCTATTAAATAAGAGTAACGTATTAAACTCAGCCTCTATTTTAAGTGTAGAAGTGACGCTTATATCTCTAGCTACTACTCCATTCCTTTCTAAAAGAATTTATAAATAGCTAATACCAGTAGCCATTCACCACACTAATCCTCCAGTTACCGCCCCTAATCTTTACCTAGTTATAGCCCTATATTTAGCAAGCACCACTTATAAGGATAAAGTTATAATCAATGTTCTAGAGGAACCCCTTCTTGCTTACCACTAAAAGGCATGTCCTAAAGTTAAGTCACTCTCTAGGACAGCTATATTACAGGATCTTATTAAATATATTAGATATTACAAAACCTAACTCTTAGGATTGTAGTATAACTGTTAACTGCCGTCTTTAGCAAAAAGGTTAATAGGCTAACACTTAAGTCCTAATTAATACAGGAGCTAGCGGCATAGGATTTATTAACAAGATCTTTATATAAGACAATAGGTTTACCCTAACACCCCTTAACCGGCATATTAATGTATTTAGATTTAATGGCAAATACACTGTCTTAGGCCGTATTACTTATATAGCGGCCCTAAGACTCTAATACCTAAACCATAAAGAACTAATTAAGCTCTTTATAACTACTTTAGGTCACCTAGTAATTCTTAAACAACCCTAAATAAAGCTATATAAGGTAACCATTAATTAGAACAACCTTAAGCTTCTATTTACCGCCTCCCGCTACAAGCAGAAGTGCCTTATAACTTACTACTTAGACCCTAAACTAAAATTTAAAAAATCCACTAGGATCTACCAGTCTAAAATTTCCACTAATATCTACCCTGTACCTAAAAAATCCACCCAATTCTACTAACCTAAGAATTCTACCGAATTTCACTAACCTAAGAATTCCACCAAATTTTACTAATATAAGATTTCCACTAACGTCTACTAAGAACCTAAAAATAATATATGACTATATAAACTAACTCTGACTACTGCACCCCGAACTAAGCAGAAGCTTAAGCTTAATATATAAAAGTACCAGAAGAACTAGTATTCTACTATAAAAAGGACATTTAAAGAACCCAAACCTAAATCTAATACTAACTCTGTACCTAATACCAAACCCAAACCTAAATAAGAAACTATATAAGAAACTAAGGATAATCTAAGCTTGCTTAACACCCTAGACATCTATATAATTAGAGTTATCCTATTAGTATAGCTTACCAAGAAACCTAAACATATAATCTTCGCCGTTATAATGGCCAATATTAAAAAGGCCCTAGCACTAAAGAAGCACACTAACCCAGCTATAAAAGTACCAGTATGCTACTATAAGCAACTAAAAGTATTCTTATAAAAGGAAGCTAATAAGTTAGCAGAATACCAACCATATAACCATAAGATCGTACTTAAAGAAGGAAAACAGCTAGGATTTAGACCCCTATACGGAATATCCCAGAATAAACTTAAAGTACTATAAAAGTACTTAGACGAGCACCTAAGTAAAGGATTTATTAGAGTAAGCTCTTCGCCTATAGCTGCACCTATAATCTTTGTTAAGAAACCTGGCGGGGGTCTGCGCTTCTATATAGACTACTAAGCTCTTAACGCTATCACCATTAAGAATTAGTACCCGCTCCTATTGATTTAAGAGACACTAAACTAATTAAGTAAAGCTTGCTACTATACAAAACTCAACCTTATCTATATATTTAACCGCCTCTACATTACAAAGGGAGATAAATAGCCTACTATATTCTGTACTAGATACGGACTATTTAAATACTTAGTAACACTATTTAGCCTTATAAATGCCCTAAGATTATTCTAACACTTTATAAATAATACCCTATAACCTAATCTAGACATTTTCTGTACTGCTTACATTAATAACATCTTAGTATATAGCAATAACCTGATTAAATATAAGAAATATATTAACCTTGTTTTAGAAGCCCTGCGTAAAGCTAGCCTATAATTAGATATAGATAAGTACAAATTCCATAAAATAGAAGTCCTGTACCTTAGACTTATTGTTTCTATAAATAGCATATAAATAGACCTAAAGAAGATTAAAGTAATTATAAACTGGTAAAAACCTAAGAATATTAAAAATATAAGAGCCTTTATAGGATTTGCTAACTTTTACTAACGGTTTATTAACAACTTCTCCGCTCTGGTTTTACCCCTTATAGCTCTAACCTAAAAGGATAAAGCCTTTATCTTTAATAAGGAATATAAAAAGGCCTTTACTTATCTAAAAGTTATATTTACTACCGCACCTATACTCCAATACTTTAACCTAAACTAAAAGAGTATTATAGAAGCTAATTCATCTAACTATGTTACTAGAGGCATTCCGTCTTAGTATAATAAGGAAGGAGTATTATACCCTATAGTATACTTCTTAAAATAACTAAGCCTAGCTAAATATAACTACAAGATCTATAATAAGGAATTATTAGCTATTATTAGGTGTTTTAAATAATGGCGACCCAAACTAGAAGGCGCCGGATTCCTAATTAAGGTCCTTAGTAACTATAAGAATCTATAGTACTTTATAACTATAAAACAGCTACGTTATTATTAAGCCCACTAGTTAGAATATCTATCTCATTTCTAATTCTTAATTATATACCGCCTAGGCGTTTAAGGTTAAAAACCTAATACCCTAACCTAACGTTTATAAGATATACCAGCATAGAAAGAAGCGCATGCCTATTATAATTAAACCCTACTTTACCCTAAGCTATTTAACCCTCCTATTAAAGACGTTACAATACACGTCCTTAAAATAACTAATTAATTAATTAAACAGATAATAGTTAATAAATACCCAAATAACAAATTTATCTAAGAAATGCTTAAGCTAATTTAAGACGGCGTTAGACACTCTAAAAGGATTTCTTTAAGTAAATATAAGGCTTGCAGAGACCACTTATACTACTAGAACCATTTAGTTATACCTAACCATAATAAACTTAAGCTTAAGCTCCTTAAACCTGCATATAATCTACTAGTAGCCGGCTACCTAGGCTAAGGAAAAACCCTAGAACTCCTCTAATAAAAGTACTATTAGCCAAATATATATAATATAATAAGAAGGTATGTCTCTAGCTACTATACCTGCTAATAAGCTAAAGCTTTATATAAGACGTATAATAGCTTTTTAAAGCTACTACCTGTTCTGGACTAAAGATGGAAGGATATCTTAATTAACTTTGTTATTAAGCTCCCCGCAAGTAAAGGGTGTATAAATATTATAGTAATTATAGACCAACTATCTAAGATAAAACACTTAATCGCCTACCCTAATATATTAGTACCTACCATTACCCAATTATTCCTGGATTACGTATAGAAACTCCACAAACTTCCTAAAATAATTATCTCTAATAGAGGTAGATAGTTTATCTCTGTATTCTAGAAGGAACTAACTACCTAACTCCGCATTAAAGCACTATTATTTATAGCATATTACCTAGAAACGGACAGTTAAATGGAATGTATAAATGCTATAATAGAACAGTATATTTGGATATACACGTTATATTTATAAGACAACTAGGTAAACTGGCTTGTATTTACTAAGTTTACCACAAATAACTCCGTCTTAAAAACCATAAAGGTCTTCCTATTCCTAGCTAACTATGGCTAGCACCCGCAAATGGGTTTTAAACCCTTTAGTAATATCCCTCGCCCTACTTATTATGCCTTATAGGTTACAGAAGTAAATAAATTTATAAAGAAGATGGAAGAACTATAAGAGTTCCTTATTAACAAAATAACATAGGCCTAATCTATCTATAAAGCCGCAGCAAATAAGAACCAAACCCTAGTACCAGCCTATTAAATTAGTAACTTTATCTGGCTAAATATAAGAAATCTAAATATAAAACAACCTATTAAGAAACTTAATTAGAAGAACGCCGGTCCTTATAAGGTTAAGAGAGTTGTCTCTCCTTATACCTACTAACTAAAGCTCCCTAATATGGTTAAAATCCACCCTATATTCTATATATTAGTCCTCTATCCTGCCACCCTGTTAGGACGCCAAGGTCCTTAGGGTATGTAGTAACGTGACAACAGTAACGGAATGCAAATAAGTATCTGGTTCTTGATGAAGTAGAACTATAGAACTAAATTCTGCTGTTCTCTGATGCGGGGCGACTACATTTTGTAGGTGTCTCGCCTACGCCTCGCCTGCGCTAAGCCGGTTACGGCCAGTGCGTCTCTATAGCCTAACAATTGCCCCCCCCTTCTTAAGCGGCTGTCCTCAGCCGATGCTATTGTACAATAGGAGCGCTATTATTGTCCTTCGCTAAATAAAAAGTGTGCGACCAAATTTAAGTGAATCAGATAATGGGACAATAGGACAATAAGACAATAGGACGCTAGGGCCTTATAAAGACCTATAAAGGTAGGAGACCCCCCTAAAGTAGGACACTAGATTTCCCTTTCTATTTAATTTCAATTCGTCTAGCCTGCGACTCGCCTTCTTTATAATTTCTTCTCAATTATAAATCGCAAGTGTTACGCCGCCAGTTCGCCTGCTGGTAAGCCTTCTATAAGCATTCTCCATGCCTGCTTATAGCTGTTGCTAATCCTGCTAGACGTCGTCTAAGCTCCCGCGCCGCTTGTAAGCCGCTCCCCCAGCCTTGCTGGAACCCATCTGCCTCCGCTGCGCTAAGCGTGTGGCCACCGCTGGGCGGGCCACCTGCGGCAAGCAGGCCAACCGCAATTGCGGTTACTACCAATGACTAAATAAGTCGTGCCAAGCAGTAAGTCTATATGCGTTGGTTTATATTCCGATAGCTAATAAAACTAGGTCCCTAAGGCCTTCCATAGCTGCCTAAATGAGCTGCTTGCCCTTATTAACAGGGCTAAGCGCCGCCAGGTTACTAGCGGGGACACAGCTAACCTTAACACTCGCGTTACTGCCGCCCAGAAATCCTTTATAAAGGATGTTAAGGCCTTAGTACGCGCCAGCGCCAAGCACGGTCTCCGCCAGCGCCTAAAGGGCGAAGACTTTCCCCTACTTTAAGTATAGGAATTGCAGGCTATCTGTTATACCCTTAAAGGGATCCTTAACGTAATACGTGCTTTAGTATATATTATAACATAGGTGTTTCGCCAGCATAGCGTATGCTAACAGTGCTTGTAGGCTAATATGCCTCCCATCATAAGGGATAAGGAGGAGGATAAGGGTGAGGAGGATAAGGAGGATAAGAAGGAGGGAAAGGAGAAGGATAAGGAGGGAGAGAAGAAGGAGGAAGAGGAAGGAGGTAAGGAAAGGGGGGACTTAATAAAGCTATAGTGTATTTATATTTCTATCAGCATTTTATTATTGCTCCACTATCGTTCTGTTATTGCCCTACTGGCGGGGCGTAATCCTAGTTATAATTTAATTGTTCTAATTCTCTCACTACTTTCTTTTCCATTTGCCCCTTAGGGTAAAGTGACTATTATACGTCTCCTTTACATCCTTATTAATGTCCTCTACTAGGACCTATTTATTATATTCTTCTGGCTAGCCTTTCCACTTAACCAGGTACTATAGGGTCTGGTTACATCCCTTCCTTTTACGTACTTCTTCTACCTTATACCGGTCCTCTTGGTCCTCTTTATTATCTAGCTTAATAGGCCCTAGTAAAGGGTCTCTAGTAGTGCCCTTATGTTATTTATATGGCTCTAGTAAGCTAATATAGAACACTAGATGGATACAGTAAGACATAGGTAGATATAGCTAGTATGTTTACTTTCCAACTGGTTCAGCTATACTAAAAGGTCTAATAAAGCGTGCTGTAAGCTTCTTACTTAGCCTTTTTAGTTTAAGGTTCTTAGTTAATAGTAGGACTAGATCCCCTACTTTATATACCTATAGTTAGTAATAACAATCGTAGTATTTCACCTATATCTTAGCAGCATGTTCCTAGCGTTTTGCTAGCGCTTTGCGTTTAAGGGATATTCTTTTAATCCGCTCTAAGGCGGCTAGAACAGAATAACTATCGTCCGCCTTAACCTTGTATTCTAGACGCGGGTAAAACCCATAGTAGGCATAAAACAGGCTCATGCCTATTATGCTATGTTTAGTATTATTATAGGCAAATTCAGCTAGTAGTAGTAGGCCTGCCTAATTACTTTGCTTTTTATTATAGAATACACGGAGGTAGTACTCTAGGGTTTAGTTCTGGCGTTCTATTTACCCATCTATTTGCGGGTAAAAGGCCGTACTTAGCCTACGTTTTATCTTTATAGCAAAGCATAGCTCTAACCAGAACTTGCTAGTGAAGATACTGCCGCAATCAAATACAATCCCTCTAGGGGCTCTAAAACGGCGTACTACTTTGTTAAGGAAGAGATCCGCAAGTTTAGTTATAGTAATAGTTTTTACTATAGGCAGATACAAGGCCATCTTAGTATAGCGGTTAACTATTACGCATATCACATCATACACCTTATCACCTCGTCTGCTAGGCGGTAGGCCTATAATAAAGTCCATTATAATCTCCTGCCACGGCTAACCCGGGTAAGGCAGCGCTTAGAGCTCGCCATAAGGGCAATATTAAGGCGCACGTATACGCTAGCATAGATTATAGGTAGAGATATAGCTTATAATGTCCGTAGTTATACTGGGCTAGTAGTACTTACGCAAGAGTAAATTTAGGGTCTTTTTCTTACTAAAGTGGCCGGCTAGGGTATTATTATAGTGGATCTATAGGAGTTCTACACAAACTGCTAGGTCTAGGGGCATATATAGCCTTTTACGGTAACAAAGTAGTCCAGCGGAATTAAACTGCCACACTAGCTTTAAGCGGGCGCGTTAATGGCGTCTTACCATATTTAAGCTATCGCTGCGCTTTTGCAGTATAAGGTCATCTATAGTTTAAAGTCCTTTAATAAGCTTAACAACTGTTTCCGTACTAGACTTGTAAGCACTCTCTTAAGTACTTACTTCTCTAACTTAGGTCCTTATTACACACTGCTTAACGGCATACGTATAAGTTGCCTAGTTAAAACGTAATACTATATTACCCAGGCGTACCTCCGTTGGGTTGCCGGCCTATAGCTATAAAAGCAATACCTCTGCAGAAAGCTCGCTTTCCTATATACCTAATAGGACTTTTACCTTAAGTTAGTGGCCCTGCATTCCTAAAGTCCTTTAGAGCAGTGGTAGTATAGTGTCTTTTTCTAGCGGACCCCCTGCGCCTAGGGGTCGCCTTAACAGCGCGTCTATAGGGTTCGTTTTTCCCGCCCTATGCTTAATAATAAAGTTATAGGCAGCTAGTGTTATAGCCCATCTAGCTTGCCGTCCATTAAGGGCTTTTACTTTTATAAAACCCTTTAGATTATTATAATCTGAGAGCACTTCTAGGCGGCTTAATAGCCCCTTAATATAGTATCTCCAATACTTAAAAGCCTCTACAATAGCTAGTAGCTCTTAGTTATAGGTTTTATAGTTGCACTCTACTAGTAAAAGCTTCCTAGACTAAAAGGCTATTAGATACCAAAGGCCGTCTTTAAACAGCTATAATATAATCGCTGCTAGGCCTTGCATTAAGGCATCCGTCTCCAACCAAGTTGGTAGGCCTAGCGTGTAGTGTCGCAGGAGCGGCGCCGTCATAAAGGCGTCGCAGAGCCGGCGTATCGCCTACTCTACCTCCTCTAGCCAATTAAAAGGCCTAGCTTTGCGGCCATTCTTTACTCCTTTTAGGAGATCAGTAATAGGCTTCGCAATAGCAGAGTATTTATAAATAAACCAACAATAGAAGTTAGCAAAACCTAGAAAGACCTAGATATCCCTATAAGATTAAGGGCTCTCCCACTTGGTAATAGCTTCTACCCAGCTAGGATCTATTGCTACGCCTTTAGGGCTAATAATATATCCTAGGAACTCAATCTCCTATACGCCAAACTTGCACTTCTTAAGGTTTGTATATAGTTGGTATTATTACAACCTACACAGCACTTCTACTACGTAGCGCTAATGTTCCTCTAGATTTTCAGAGAAAATCAGAATATTATTAAGGTAGACTATATAGAAGATATCTACTAGTCCTAATAAGGCCCGATTAATATAGCCCTAAAAGGTTACTGGTCTATTAGTTAGCCCAAAAGGCAAAACCAAGTACTTAAAGTAGCTATAGCGCGTACAGAACGCCGTCTTCCACTTATCACCACAACGGATACAAAGGCGGTAATACGTATACGTTAAATCCAGCTTAGTAAAGATCTTAGAACCTACTAAGCGGTCTAAGGTCTTACTAATTAATAGTAGTACAAGACAATTCTTAATTATTACCTTATTAAGGCCTCTATAGTCTATATAGAGCCGCAGCTTCCTATCCTTTTTAGGTATAAAGAGGATAGGTGCCCCTATGGGACTAGTACTTAGTCAGATCTAGCCTTTAGCTAAGGCGTTATCTAAGTACTCCCTTAGGACTTCTAGCTCCTTGGCCAAGAGGTTATAAAGCGGCCTATATAGGGCCTCCTGTCCCTCTTCTAGGTTAATAGCATAGTTGCCCTAGTAGTGTTAGGGTAGCTTTCCTGCTTCCTTATAAGAGAAGACATCACTAACTTCCTTTAACTACGGGGGGAGGACCGGCAAGCTGCCGTTATCTTGTTTGCTAGGCATCACTCTAGAAGTCAATAGGGCAAAGACCCTAGATTCTATCTAGAGAGACTCCGCGAAACCCTTAGGGGTTTATAGCAATAGGGATAAGCCGTCTAGCTTCCATTACCACACCTTCGCCTTGCAGTTAATAAGAAGTCGGGCCTTCTTTAACCCCGGCATACCTATAGTAATAGAAGAAGATGCGTTAGCTATTCTATAGCAAACAAAGGTTACTTCCCTAATTTTACCCTAGCTGTCCTTTATTCTTAGTGGTACCTTATAGGCCTTATAGCAATGTGCCTAAGTCTTATTTAACTAGGAATAGGTAGGCAGTTCTATATCTAGCGTTTTAAAGTTACACTCTATAGCAAATTGCTGGTTAACTATATTTACTTCAGCACTAATGTTAAGCATTACTAAGGTCTCCTTCCAGGTCTTCTTTAGGAGGACTTTACCTAAGATAGTAATAGCTTCCTTATAATCTAGTAGGAGCTTGCACCCTACGGCTATAAGGGGGTCTAAGGGCGCTTATCTTTTCCTAGTATAGAGGTAGCGTTTACGCTGCTAGGCGGTGGTTAATTCCATAGCTACTCTTTATATTATCACCACCAATGTCCTGGCTGCTTACATTTTGAGTAGTTTCCTTTAGGCTGAGTTAAACCCCTAGTGGTATTGCTTCGCCCCGCCATTAAGTCGCCGGCGGTGGTTTTAGAGTCCGCTTTCCCTAAGTTACCCAACTAGGTGGTCTTTATATTCAAGTTCGCGGCGCGTCTATTACTTCTACCCTATAGGGCGCTTGCGCTCTTCTGGTTTTCCTCTAATAGGGCAGCTAGGGAAACTAGCTAGTCTTAAGTTTAAGGGAATTCTTAATAGTTAGTGATAGCAAGCCGTAGCTCTGGCCGCAGTTTCGCGAACAGATATATTATTAAATACTTTACATCATAAGAAGGGTTAATTTGCGCTTTTAAGGTAGTTAGGTAAGCAGCAAACTCATTTACAGGTTAATTAGTTTACTACATTGCCCTTGCATATATTAGGGCTATATGGAGTTCTTAATTAATAGGACTTTTAATCTAATTAAGTAAGAATTCCATAAGCTCCTCCTAGGTGAACTATGTATCTAGATAGTTATCTTTATACTATAGCCAAAGGGTTCGGTTGGTCCCCTTTATATATTATATAGTAAACGCGACTTTGGTATCCTTATCCGCGAAGCCGTTGTGCTTTAGGCGGAACGCCAGCTTTAAGCTATTACGGAAGTCTTAGTGCTCTTAAATACTCTTGCTATAATACAGAGCAATCTTCTCTATTTTAACAGCCCGTTTTAACAGAGCGCCTATTATATTAGTAGCCCTCTACTTAAGGTTTGGACGTATCTAGCTACTATCTAAGTACTCCAATGGGATGGTTTAAGGTTGCAGAAATAGGTCAGGAACGGGAGTCAACGTCACCTTACTATATTAACGCCATCTTAGCACTTCCACCTCTTCCCTAAGCAACTGTAGTTTTCTTTGCTCTAGGAGTTATAACTTCTTGTTCTCTAGCCATTGTATTTCTTCCTATATATCCCCTTCGCCCATAACTTCCGGTTCTATCCGGGATGTGGGTCCGCCCGCGTTATCCTAGGGCCGTTCCCCAGACTCGGTACTACGCACTGCGCTAGTATTACGTACTGCGCTAGTATTACGCCCGCGTCTCGCCATTAGGTCAATAGGCTGCGATATAGTTGATAAATATAGGTCGTCTTCTCGACAGAGGGTTGCCGCTATGTAGTCATGGCCTTAGCAGACCGCGGTGTTGTCGGGCCACTACCCCTAAAAAGGGATAAGAATTTAGAACTGTTAGGACGCCAAGGTCCTTAGGGTATATAGTAACATAACAACAGTAACGGAATACAAATAAGTATCTGGTTCTTAATAAAGTAGAACTGTAGAACTAAATTCTACTGTTCTCTGATGCGGGGCGACTACGTTTTGTAGGCGTCTCGCCTGCGCCTCGCCTGCGCTAAGCCGGTTACGGCCAGTGCGTCTCTATGGCCTAACACACCCCTATATTAGACGCCCTGCCTGGACAGATCTAAGACCCTCCCCTACTAGTTAAAGTGGATAGTAAGGATAAGTACCTTATTAAAAGAATTAATAATATTAAGTATAATAAACAAAAATACTAATATATATACCTTATAAAATGGAGAGGCTTTTATAAGCCTATATAGGAACCTATTAACTCTATAGGACTTATATAAGCCGCAGAAGACTTTTATAAACTCCACCTAGAACTACCACAGCCCTATCTTGCAGAAGCTTAAGTTTAAAGGGAGGGTACTATTATGGGATACCTCTATAACATCTTATACACGTCTACCTGTTTCTACTAACGTAGCAAGAAAAGACTAACCGCGAGACGGTAACCCAATGGCAATTTGCCGGCAATCTATAGAAATCTAACGGCAATCTACCGCATTCTACTATATTCTGCTAAAGTCTATTAAATTCTGCCAAGTTCTGCTAGGACCGCTCCTTAAGTCCTATTCTGCTCTATGTATGTGTTAACTAAGCAACTAAACTAACAATATATACCTTTTTTCCCGTTTCCTTACCTTCTCTCCTTATATAACGTCTTAACCTTATCACACAGTTTATATACATAGTTTAATAATATCTACTTCGTTATATATTATTACCACTTATACTCACTCCGTGACACCTAGGCCCTATATAGCTATAAAGAACTATAAGGAATATTAGACGTTATACTAAACTAATAGACTGGAGGGATAACTTGTAGAAGATGGAATAAGAGCTAAGAAAGATTATAAACCCTAGACCGTAAAACACGGCCTAATAAAAGTCTGTAAAGAAACCTATAGACCTCCCACTAGTTAATATCTGCTATATTAGTGCTATAGGATTTTACTAGAACTTAGTCTAACCTAATACCATTACCTTTACCACTAGCTTATATAAAATTAATTAAATAATTAAGGAAAAGGAAAATAAGCTTAGTAAATAAGAAGGCAAGCTTATAGATAAGGAGTTAGTAGAATAAAAACTATTCTATTAACACTAGAAATTTAAGGACGTGTTCTTTAAGGCAGTGTTTAATAAACTTCCGCCTTACTAACTGTACAACTATAAGATTAAGATTAAGCCAAATAAGGAAGATATACTTAGCTATAGCCCCCTCTGTTAGCAGTCTATTGCTAAATTATAGGCTACAAAGCAGTACCTTATTGATAACCTAAATAAGGGCTTTATTAAGCCTAGTTAAGCCTCTTTTAACTTGCCTTTTCTCTTTACTAAAAAGCTAAATAGAGGACTTTGTTTCTGTGTTAACTACTATAAACTTAATAATATAACCCGCAAGGACCGCTACCTACTGCCCTTACTTAATAAGACTTTAACCTAAATAAGTAGAGCTAAGACCTTTACTAAGCTTAATATCCGTTAGGCCTTTTACTAGATTGGATAGACCCTAAATTAGAAGATCTTACTATATTTTAGACCTATTATAAAATATATAAATATAAAGTACTTCCTTTTAGACTAACTAACGGACTGGGTACGTACTAGCAATATATAAATAATATACTCTTTAACTACCTTAATAACTTCTATACGGCCTACCTAGATAATATTATAATCTACTTTAATAATAAGTTAAAATATAAGGAGTATATCTATAAAGTCCTATAATAGCTCCATAAGGCCGGCCTCTAGACCAATATTAGAAAATTAGAATTTAGTATTAAGCGTATAAAGTACCTAGGGTTTATTATTAGTATAAATAGAATTAAGGTAGACCTAAAAAAGACAGCTATAATTAACTAATAGGTACCCCTAAGGACTATAAAGGGGGTATAGTTATTCTTATGGTTCTGTAACTTCTACTAACGCTTTATTAAGAACTATAGTAGGATTACCCGGCCCCTAAGCCGACTTACCTAAAAGGACTAGCCCTTTTACTTTAACACCATATATAGGTAGGCCTTTAACAAGCTTAAGAAACAACTGGTCTCTGCTCCCTTACTCGCCTCCTTTAACCTAAAGCGGCCCTTAATACTAGAAACCGATGCCTTAGATAGTATTATAGCTAGCATTTACTCCTAAAAGCAGACGGACGGAAAATAGCACCCTATTGATTACTATTTAAAGACTATCTCTTATAAACCCTTCAAAATTCTGCTCTACCCGGACACTATCACGTGCAGGAACACCAAAATCCCCTCAATATACTTACACTTGCGATGCACCCCCCAATATTACCTAAATAATTTTTCCATTTATATAAGTTTATAGAGCTTACGAAGCGCTTTAAAATGGCACCGCTTTTATCCAAATATTCTAAGGATAAGTAATATTGTAGATGTAGAGCTTGCAAGAGCTCTACAGAATAAAGCTCAGGGGGAGCTGTGCACGGAGCTCTACTAAAGCTCAGCACGGAGCTCTACCAAAGCTTTACACGGAGCTCTACTAAAGCTCCACTAGAGCTCTACCAAAGCTCTGCATAAGCTCTACACAAGCTCTGCAAAATCTCTGCACAAGGCTCTGCTCTATCTGGACAATATCACGTACAGGAAACTAAACTTCTACCCGCATACATATACAACTATCGCGTATACAACCATCGCGTATACAACCATCGCGTATACAACCACCGCGTACACAACCCTTATTACTACCATACTCTATAGATCTCCCCCTTAACCGCTTATTTTGTTCCCGTTGTCATTGCGTTAGGTCTATTTCCGAATACCCCTCTAATTCTGACGGCCTCCACCTTACTACATATGTTTACTGCCAGTATAGGCGGAGGGAAAAGAAGCAGGCCCAACAACAGCCTCCGCAACAGTCTCCGCAACAGTCTCCGCAGCATTCTCCGCAGCAATCTCCGCAGCAGTCTCCGCAGCAGTCTCCGCAGCAACCTCCGCAGAAACCTCCGCAGCAGCCTCTACAGCAGCCACAGAACTCTCCGCGCTACTGCTCCAGTTGTAACCAGCTACGCCAACCCTCCCAATTTAGCCGGTTTAAAACTTGCGAGATCTGCCGTATAACCAATAAGAAGGCTCTACGCCAAAGGTCCAAGCGGAGGCGGTTATATAACCTACAGAATCAGAATCAGAATCAGTACCGGCCTCCATTACGGGTGTTAGCACATACACACCTACAGCAATGGGTACAGCAAGCTGGTGAAAAGGAGGTTCAGCGGCAGCCATTAACTATAGATAACTATCTTCAGGAGATTGAGCCACAGGACCAACTACAACAGCAAAGGCAGTATAAGCAGCGCAAGCAACGTCAGGAGCAGCGCCGCCAGCTATATCAGCAGCAGGTACAGGAGCGCCAGCGGCGACTACACGCTATGCAGCAGAGGCAGGAGCAGCGGCGGCAAGAGCAAGAGCGGCGGCATAAAGAGTGGGAGCAGCAGCATCCAGAATTATGGGAGGAGCTGCGGCAGCAGCTGCAGGGGGAGGAGGAGGATGAGGAGGAGGAGGAGGAGGAGCAGGGTAGTGACTACTGGGACGATAACTAGCTTACTACTCTTTAAGCTCTATCTAAAGGCTAGCGCCCCTGTAATTCTCTTATAGAGCCTCTATATAACATTTTAATATATTTAGTAGTATTAATTCTTATATTATTATACTTAATTTATATTAAAAAATTATTAAAAAGCTATATTAGACTTATAAAATAGTGTATTATAAGTATTACAAAAAATTTAATAGCTATTAAGATAGTATCCTTTATCCTATTTAGGCGAGTAGAGAAAAAGGTATAATATATTTTGCTCTACGCGCTATATAGCTAAAAGGGTAGGTAACTTACGAATCTATTGCGGCTATTGCGATATCTAATATATATACTCTTATAGAAGGCCTATACATAAATACTAAAATTAGAACAACGTGTATATTTATATGGAATTTAACTATTAAATATACTACTACTTATAGAATATAACTAAAGTAGTAAAAAATAACTATTAACTAAGTAATTTAAATTAAATATATAATCTAAATATATATAGTAAAAAAAAAGTAAATAATAAAGTAGTAATATATAAAATAATAAGTAAATCTAATCTTAGTTTATAATAATAGAAATAGTACATAGTATAGCAAAAATAATAATAACTAAATAGAATCTAAAGCCATTACTAAAGTAAATAATATATACCACGTAAGCTACTTATTATAATACTTTTACTATCTGTATTAAATTATATATAGAAATAAAGACTTACTATTTATAATACCTTTAATAATCTTTGTAAGAGAACTTATAGCTTTAATAAAAATAATATTTATAGTAATAATAAAAAGTGGTAAATAAAATAAAAGTAAAATTATAGCTAAGGCGCGTCCTAACTATAGAGCACTACCTTTAAAAAGTAGATTTAAATTAATAAATTTAATAACTATAATAATATAAAAAAATATTATTAAAAATTATAGTAGTAATAAAAGAGCTTTAAGCTATAAAAAATATAGCTTTAATATAATAATTATTTATTGCTTAACGTCCGATTCGGATCCCTATTAGGCCCACGCGGACTACTCCTTATTTACATATAGGGAGAAAACTCTATTTGAGAAAATAAGAAAACCCTATAATCTATCTCCCCGCCTTTTGGGACTTATATATAAGGCGCCTACAAGTCACCTATGGTGCTCTACTACCTTACTTTATGACCTCCTTGGGAACCACTGCTGCCGTAATAAGCCTACAGACGCGCTAGTATTGCAAACTTAACTCTACTACTATAGAGTTATTAAGGGGCGCCTAGTACTCACCCCTTTGCCTTTTATTACCATTTCCTTTGCAACCCAGAACTGGTCTAGTACATTTTAGCTAATAAGCCACTGGGTAACCGCCTTGAGACCTTTTTATATTAAGAGTAGTGTATTATAGTTCTCTGTGCTAGCTACTAAGAGTATTACTTCTTAGTTGGTGCGTAGGGGGCATAGTAGTATTACGTGTTTTGGTGTCTGTCTTGGCTAGCTATATTTATATCTTAGGCTACCTACTAGGACACCTACCTAGTAGAGCCAATCTTTTAGTCCTATTATTCCTATTCTTAAGAGTGTTGCTATTGTGTTTTCCGCCTTTGTTAGGCCTTCTTGGAGCCCTTAGGTGTTTACCCCCTATAGTATTAACTATGCTACGGCTTGGGTTCCTCTTGCCTAAGATAGCCTCTGTACCTTTAACTCCTATATACCTCTTTAGTGTTGGTCCAACCAGTATTATATTATGGTAGATGGTTTTCTAGTGCTTTTTTATGCTCTACTTTGGCTCCTTTTTCTCTCTTGCTGTTGTCTTTACTAATCTTTTATATGTCTTTCTTCCTCCTCTATATGGGCCTGGGCCCTAATATGGCACCATTTTTCTTCTACTTTCTTTACCTGTTTCTCTAATATATCTTCCCTACTTTGGGGTTGTTGGTTTGTTCTCCTATAGGGCACCCTAGGGTCACTCTATAGTTTGTTTAGGCGTGTCTTAATATACTTTATAACATTAGAGTTGTGCTCCCTTTACACCCTTTATATTACAGCGGCTTTAATATATAATTGTAGGGGGGGGATATTAGCTTCCTTCTTAAGCAGTGCTGTAGCCGTTTGCTTATACCCGCCTATTATGCTCTAGAGACAAGCTATTTAAACCTTTTAGAGTAGTTTAAGGAGTAATTTAGGGGGGCCTTTTTTAGATTCTCTTATGGCCCAAATACTAGATCTATATGTTATGGTTGGCCGGACAACTGCTGTATATAGTAGGCGTGACCTCTAGAAGTATGGACCCCATATAGAATTAACAATCCTGGATATTATAATGTACTATACTTGGCCCTTATAGGCCGCTTATAATATATATGCGCTCTACTAAAGCTTACTGTCTACCCATACTCCTAATACCCTTAGGCCTTAAACTGGTTAACCCCTAAAGCCTTAAATATGAATTATATACTGGAGATCTGCAGATTGGTTGCGTTTTCTTATAAAGTGGATTAGCTAGTATTTCTCTAGTACATTGGGAAAATATTCGCAGGATGAGATTTAAGTAGACTTTGATTTTCGCGTTTCGCGTAATTAATATGCAATTTGACCAACTTAACACGCAATTAACCAACTTAATACGCAATTAACCAACTTAACACGCAATTTAACCAACTTGACATGCAATTAACTAACTTAACACGCAATTTAACCAACTTGACACGCAATTGACTAATTTAACACGCAATTTAACTAACTTAACATGCAATTGACTAACTTAACACGCAATTTAACCAACTTAACATGCAATTAACTAACTTGATACGCAATTTAACTAACTTGATATGCAATTAACTAACTTAACAACTTTAAAAGCTAACTATATATTTCTTAACACGCAATTAACCTACTTAGCAACTTTAAAAGGTAACTATA